>Ga0070741_10000335_pt1 | contig 176900 bp, 154 predicted proteins | sample Coa_R1_4_FD_66440 | JGI IMG/M metagenome (GOLD analysis project Ga0070741, IMG submission 66440) | Surface soil microbial communities from Centralia Pennsylvania, which are recovering from an underground coalmine fire - Coalmine... | ecosystem: Environmental > Terrestrial > Soil >... | reverse complement strand
ACGATGCCGATCGCGAACTGGCGGCAGGCGCTCAACCAGTTTGCCATCCTCTATGAAGACAGATTACCCTTAACGACGCTGACCATCTGAGCCATTTACACAATCTCGATTTTGCCCCCCGGCAATCCACTCTGCGAGAGCGGGAGTAATCGCCCCGCCTTGCCGCTTGCGGAAGATCACAGTAAGCTTCGGCCAGTGGCGCTGCCCCTCAGCATCCCACAAAAAAAGCCCGCTTCGGCCTTCTCAAAAAGCAGAAGCCGCCGACTCTCGCCGACGGCCCCTGTTCTCTGATTCAGTAATTGTTGCAACGGTCACCACCTGCGCGAGCCACCGTACTGGCGGAAACCCTGTTGATAACCCCGTGCGAATCCTTCGCGGTATGCACCGTTGCCGCTCTGGTAATGGCTCGAGTTGTTCGGGTTTGGGTACCTGCCGCTGCGCGCATCCTCCTGCCCCCTGTTCAGCCCGTCGCGGTAGCCTCGCTGCACTTCGGCGTTGTTGTATCCGCCGTATCCGTTGTTGCCATAGACCCCGCCGTAACGCCCGCCGTTGCCGTAGTAGCCGTCATTACGATACGTGCCGTACCGATTGTTCCGGCCCTGCTCGCGCAGGATCCGCTCACGCTCGCGCTCCTTCTCGCGCTCCTGGATGCGCTCCCTTTCCTTCTGGCGCCAGTCGTCGCGTCGCTCCTGCCTGTTATCTCTGCGCCAGTCCCTGTCCTGCGCCTGCACCGGCGACGCGCCGGCAATACCAGAGCCGACGGCAAAGGCGCCGGCCAGCCCCAGTGAAACCAAACCCTTCTTCAGTCTTTCGTAATTCATATGTCTCCTCCCCTGAATATATCAAATTGCGATCATGGCAACTGCATTTCAGGACCTGCCAATTACATATGCACTTTGGGGGCCGGAAAGTCGTGACTCCGGCCAAGTCGCTCAAGGGCAGGCGCATTACAATTAAGTAACTTGCGGAGGGCTGATAAATGATGGGACTGGGTACTGAAACCGTATGACCTTAAACTCAAATGAGGTACTTTGCCCGCTCTGAAAACTGCTCAAGCCGCACTCCGGATCATTTGCTTGCCAGACCTTGCCCCTGCACACCGTGAGCATCTGCGCCAACGTGCCCGTGGTCGGGGGCCGGAGAGTTTTCACTGATGGTGAACTCACCTCAAAGCACAATGACTGTCTTTGACTATCTGATTGATCATAGTGATTTCAACTGGCCCACCCTTCTGAGTGGCTGGGGCTGGCTGCTGGCTGACGAAGAGTTCTCGGTCTGGCTGATGAACCGGTTCGGCGACCTCTTCCTTATTTTTGATGACGGCACGGTTCGGATGCTGGACTGCGGCGCCGGGACGCTGGAGAAAGTTGCGGAGAGCAAAGACGACTTCTGTGACAGGGTTGACGAGGGTGACAATGCCGACGACTGGCTGATGATTCCACTTGTTGACCAGCTCGTGGAGGCCGGAACGACTCTCACAAAGGGGCCGTGTTACAGCTTTCGGGTTCCGCCAGTGCTGGGCGGGGCGTACTCCATTGAGAACACCGTGACTCTCGACATCGCCGGGCATTACAGCCTGTACGGGGAAGTTCACGAACAGCTAAAAGACCTGCCGGACGGGACGGAGGTCAGGCTGCGGGTCATCTGATGATGGATTTTTCCCGCCCGGATGAGCAGCTTTAATTGAACCCCTGGCGAGAACAGGCGATGCAACGAAATAAATAAGCCGCGCAAGCTGACAGAAGATTTCCCCTGAACTGAAAACAGGGGAGAGGGTAAACGATGGTCCACCTCAGGTTGCTTTTATTCGTCGGCATGACGTTCCTCCTCAGTACGTCAAAGGCTGGGCAGCCCGAGCAACTTCTGAATATTGATTTCTCCCTTGACGCGAAAGCTGATACGGAGACCGGCCACACAGTCATTCAGTACTCTCTCACCGGGGAAGGCCACGCATTGGACTGCCGGAATATTTACGACTGGGCAATCCAAGCCTGCCGCAGAGGTCAACTGTCGAAGGGTGAGATGGATAAAATCACTGCTCTGCTTAGTCACCTCCCCCGGTCCGGCGAGAAGGACATCCCGAGGGACTGGCTGGTCACCGTCAGGTTCCGGGACGGGAATGAATCCGTCCTGCGGAGGTTGCACTGGGCAGAGACATCGTACCCTTATTTGACGGATTTCAAATGAGCGTGACCCGACGGTAATTTGTGCCACGTTTCAACACAAAGGCAATTTCACACAACAGATTGTGCTTTGTGCGCTCGTTCAAAATCCGTCGCTGGTGGATACCATCTCAGCGCCCAGTACACGGAGGTATCACAGAAAGGAACTTCCCGCCGCCATGCGAGACATCCTTGAGCTGTTGGGAGGGGTTCGTTTCGAGCTGAAGAAGATCATCGGGTTTTCTGCCGCTCATTAATAGTCACAGGTAAGACGCAGCCGTGTCTGACTATCACCTGGTGAATATTGGAGGGTGATGACTTAGCCTCCTGTGGCGAGCACTGCAACAATCATGAGTAAAGAGTGGCCTTTTGACGACCCGCCGAACGTCATCACGATTACGACGAGGCGCGTGCTCGAAGACGATTATCCCATCCTCCTCGTCACCCGCGACGCCGATGACGGGTGCTGGCAGGTCCTGTGCGGAACGACGAATGAGCCGGACGACGGCAGGGTGGTGGATTTGGGGTGTATGTTTGAGCGCGACCCTTCAATCGGACAACTCGCCGACCTTCCGCTCGGCTGGCGGGCCTGGCGTGAGTCCCCTGAAACACCCTGGGTGAGGGAAGAGAATCCGAAGACTGAAGAAGAATGAGCCGATCACGACGGATGGGCAAATATCCTTTACACGATGCGGTGCAGAGGGCGGATGCGGAGGAAGCCGAGCGCCTGTTGCTCAGCGGGGTCAACCCGAGTGGCTTTGATGGGTTTGGCCAGACCCCTTTGCATTGGGCCGTCTTCGGAGGGTATTGCGAATGCGCTGAACTCCTGCTCTGGCACGGGGCTGACGTGAATGCCGTGGCCGATGACTTGATGACACCACTGGACAGGGCCGAGGATTTCGGACTCGAAAAAATGGCCATCCTTCTACGTTTTTACGGGGGCAAAAATCTCGGTGACCCGGCCCTCTGCTGGCGAAAGAAATAACCGTACATGAATGAGCCGTTATGCTTCACCGCCTCAGCTATGACACCCTTGATGACCGGAGCCAGTTCTGGACAAGTTCTCTCCCCGACAGACTGCTCCCGGACGACGATTCATTCGGTGAACTCTGGGACCTGCACCCGCCTGAATTTCATGAAATCCGGATGCATGGCCGGCTGGTGAAGACGCCGCGCTGGCAGCAGGCTTACGGCGCTGACTATCACTACGCCGGGAAGGTGAACCGGGCGCTACCTGTCCCGGCACAGCTGGAGGCGCTTCACAGCTGGGTCAGGGGAAACATCGACTGTCGCCTGAACGGGCTGCTGCTGAACTGGTACGATGGGAGACTCGGGCACTACATTGGGAGGCACCGCGACAGTATCAGGGGGATGCTGAAAGGCGCTCCCATCATAACCGTCTCTTTCGGCGAGGCGAGAATTTTCAGGCTGAGACCCTGGAAGAAGGCGGGCCGTCGGGATTTCATGGCCGAACACGGCAGCGTCTTCGTGATGCCCTGGGAGACGAACCTCGCGTGGACGCACGAAGTTCCGCACTACAGAAAGTATCGAGGCCGGAGAATCTCCGTCACTCTGAGGGCCTTCGAAGCCACACCACTGAAACACCCCTGACGCTGACGCTTGAATTCAACCGGGACTGCCACAAACTTCTTCTGTTCATCGTTGTACCGGCTCACGAATACGATTTCCTGCGAATTGTTGGGACCGGCCCGCACGATGTAAGCGGTGGCCAGACCACTGCCAGTGGCATCGGCCGTGAACACACCCGGCGCGACAGGGACAATGCTGGTCGTACCGATTGAGATATTGCTGTTTCCGCCGGTCACGATCATTGTTGCAGGTCCAGTCTCCGTCCCCGGCGGGATCTGATAATTGACCTGGCTCGGGGAGACAAAGAAGGGAGGGGTCGGACGTTCGGCCCCTGTGCTGCCCCTGACCCTGACGGTTGTGCCAGCCAGTGTGGTTGGCAGAGGGAGTGAGGCGGCAACCTGTATTCCAGTGGCCAGACTTGTACCGAAAGCTGCTGCGATGGATTCACGGGCAAGACTCTGTCCACGGTAATTAGCTGCGGAGACGCTTGCGGTACCGGCCCAGTAATATGGATTGACTCCCAATTGTGCAAAGACATAAGTCCAGCCCGGACTCCAGTGGAGGGTTGCCGCCGCCTTCAGGTCGTGGACTTTCCCAACCGTGAAGACGAACTGCCGCGGCACGCCGCGCACCCAGTCGAGGACGACGGTCATTTTCGCCGCGCCCTTCTTCTTCCGGTACGCGGCCCAGTCGAAAGCCGCGAGCGAGAGTTTGATCAGGCTCGCATCGACCACCGCGAGGCGGGCAAACTGCCGCCCCTGCCGGGCCAGCCACGGCTGATAGTGCGCGAGGACGAGCAGCCAGGCTTCGATCATCTGCTCAAGGTCGCGGTGCCTGAGGGCGTTACTCAGGGTGTTGCGGGTGACGGCGCCACCCGCGGCCGCCTGAAGCGTCGGCTGATCTTCAAGGGCGCGGACCAGCCCGCGCAGTTTCGGACTTTTGATCAATTGAAAGACGACGAGCAGTTTGAGCAGGCGCGCGCCCGGCAGCGCCGTCCGGCCCGATTCATAAGCGTCGCGATCAAAGACCTCGGCCTGCGTCGGGACGCGATCAAGCGCCCGCAGCAGCAGGGTAATGACTGTGTTAGAGTGCAAGGTGCGAATCCTCCTTGTCTCTTGTTTTGTCTCACCATCAGTCTCGCTGATGGCAGGAGGATTCGCACCTCATTTTTCAAAGATCAGCCGGAGATGCACCATCAGTTCTCGTCAAGCCCCTGTAAATCAGGGCTTTGACCTGCATCTCTTCATGTGGGACAGGACTGAGTTGTGCTGCACGGGCATGAATCATCTGCTCAACAGCGCGCGCGTCGAAGTTGAAATTTATGAACAGGTACTCGCCCCTGTCGGAGGTGGAACCACATCAGCAGCGCGCGGGCTTGTGACCGAACCGGTCTCCGGAAGCGTCTGCAACAAGCAGGGCGACGCATGGCTGAAGAGCTGATGCTGTCAATCAGCTCTGTCACCTGTTGTAAGTGTCGGCATTGAAATGATTGAATTCCTGCCAGACCTCATCCGCCGGGACAAATTTGCAGGAGCCCGGTCTCCGTGAACAAAGCCGAAGAATGCAGATCGCGTCTCCATTTCCCCGCCCCTGACTGCTCTCAGATCAGGTGTCTCCGTTCAATTTTTCCTTTATCAGAGTCTGTCAGGATCAGGCCCGTTGTTGCCTCCTGTGCCTGCAGTGGGTTAGCATGCTGACAATATTTCAGCACTGTTTGTATTTTTCAGGGACGAAACCCAGCTGACAGCAGGATAAATCCTGGCCCGGGAATAAATCGTTTCGCCGGGCGATTCTTTATCGAACCGCACTGATAAAGGTCTTCAGTCACTTCAGACAGACCCGCTTTTGATTGCGAAGTCTGATGAGAATAATCCATGGCTGCTTCACTCATAAGTTCAAAAGGATTGCTTATCCTCCTGCTGGTCACTCTTTCCGTGTCACTCAGGGCTTCAGCTCAGGATACGGTGACCGGAGCATTCGAGGGCATCGTGACCGCCAGTCTGACGGGACAGATTCTGGGCGGGGTGAAGGTCGAGATTATCAACCAGGAAAAGGGCGTGAGGGTCTCCACCAGAACCGATTCGCGGGGGCGCTTTTACTGGGGGCTGCTGACGCCGGGCCTGTATACGATCGTCGTGTCGCTGGAGGGCTATCAGACGCGCGCCTTATCACAGTCGCTGGAGATTTCACGAATCGGAGAGGTCGTTCCTGTCCCGATTGCACTGGACCCGATCAGGACCACGACAACCGCCCCTTCCGCGCCATTCAACCCGACGCCGGCAAGCAGCGAGATCCGGGCTTCAGTCAATACCACGGACGCGCGTCGCAGTCGCAGTTTCCCCGAAGAAGATACTTCTTCAATTCCACTCGGCGCTTCCACCTTCTCCCGATCCTTTGATCAGTTAACGCTGCTGGCGCCGGGCGTCGCACCACCTCCGCAGACTCTGGGCAGTGTCGCGGGCCCCGGCGTCGGCGCCGGGGTCGGTACTGCCGGACAGTTTGCGGTCAACGGCCTGCGCTCGAGGGCAAACAATTTTACGGTGGATGGTTCGGATAACAATGATGAAGACATCGGCGTCCGGCGACAGGGTTTCATCTCACTGATTCCCCAGCCGGTTGAATCAGTCAGGGAGTATCACGCAATCACCCTGCTGGCTCCCGCGCAGTTCGGACGTAATATCGGCGCGCAGATCAATGTCATCTCAAAATCAGGTGGCAATACGTCACATGGAATACTTTACGGTTTCCTGAATGCGAGCAATCTGAATGCGCGTAATTATTTCGATACGACCAATGGTAATGCGATAACGGCCCTGCACGCAGGAAATAATCAGGCCGTCCTCCTGGACGGTGAACCGCTGCGTGTGCGGAATCAGAGCGGGGGGAAGGATTCCTTTACCACAGGCGCCTTTGGTGGGACGCTGGGCGGCCCCGTCAGGAAAGAGAAACTCTTTTACTTTCTGTCCGCTGAAGGGCAGATAATCAATGCCCGCCAGGAAGAAAGTTTTTCAGTTCCCACCGTCGAACAGCGCGGCGCTTTCAGAACCGGGGCGACAGGAATCTTCTCAAACCCGATTACCGGGGTGACACCTCTGCCTTGTGCGACCGGTTGTCGTGGCGCTGTGCCATCCAGCCCGAATGGTGATGCTGTTTTCAGCCTGTTTCCCTTCCCCAATAATCCGGGCGGAATATTCGGGGCGAATACTTTTACTCAGGCCCTGCCCGCCAGCGCGCGTGGTCTGGTGACATCGCTCAAGCTTGATGACAATTTCAAAATCAGGGAACGACAACAATCAGTCACCGGAAGATATAATTTCACTGATGACTGGCGCGAAATCCCTGCAACCGGCGCCGCAGTTTTCTCAACCCTGCGTCCGGAAGTTCGCGCCCAGAATTTGTCCCTCTATCTTAACAGTCAGCTGGGCGGGCCGGATGCCATCAATCCGCTGTTCAATCAGTTGCGTCTTTCTTACGGGCGCACACGACTGAGATTCAGACCTGTAATTGATCAGTCAGTGCCCCTGCCCAAAGTGCCGGGAAGGCTTGAGCAGATTGACGGCATCGTGATCGGCCCGCTCTTTGACAGTGTGCGTGATCGTGATTTCCCGATCGCCAGCCGGCAATTCCCGGCGACTCCATTCCTGTTGAATAAAACCGTCATCTGTAATCGGACATTGCCTGCCAGTCCGGGTGTTCCGAATACCGGTAATATTCTGTTCAGCAGCCGTTGTAATCCATTTATCGGAGCAATCAGTGTCGAAGAAGAGATCGGCCCGACCGGGCAGGTAATTGTGGCCGGGTTCAGCCCCGTCGGGGTGGATGTTTACAACTTTCCCCAGCGACGAGTCAATAATACCTATCAACTTGCTGATAACCTGACCTGGCACAGGGAGGGCCATAATCTGACCTTCGGATTCGATCTCCGGCGCACAGAACTTAATAATGATCTGCCTCGTGTGTCGCGACCACTCATTGTGTTCAACGGCGGACCATTGCCGGCGAACAACTCACCGAATCGGGTTGTCAGGCCTGAAGATTTTGTCGCGCTTGGAGCCGCCAGCAGTTATTTCCTGACCCTGAACAACGGCCGTGATGACGCCAATATCAATCTGCGATTTAACCAGCTGAATTTCTTCGGGCAGGATGAATGGCGGGTGAACCCGCAACTTTCGATCTCATACGGGTTGCGTTATGAATACAACACTCCGCCCGGGGAAAATAACGGGCTGATCGAGCAGACATTCAATGATCCGGCTCTCGATCTGGTGCCGGGATTACGCACTGTCATTGACGGGCGCACGAGGATTTTTGATCCGGACCGTAATAATATTGCCCCGAGAATCAGCCTGGCCTTTTCCCCGAAGAGATCCGGCCGTGATCAGATCACCGTCATTCGCGCGGGTTACGGGCTGTATTATGATCAGATACCTGGCGCGGTTGTCAGCCAGTCCAGAAATGTTTTTCCTTCATTTCTGACCCTTAACTTTGGCGGGCTTGATGCCTCTTCAGGCACAACTGAATTTGGCATTATCAATCCGGCTGTGACCGTCATTGGCAGAGGATCAGTCGTTCAGCCGGGAACACTCAACAGACTGAACCCGCTGACGCCTTTGGGCGAATTCATCAGTTCGCTGGAGAGCAGTTTTCCCAGTGCTCTTGGAGTCACTCTTCCCCGGCGCCATCTGGCTATGCCCGGGGCACAGCATTATTCATTTTCCATCGAGCAGCAGTTTGGCCGTAATTATTCGTTTTCCGCCGCCTATGTCGGGACACGGGGACACAATCTGCTTCGATTCACCACCCCCAATCTCGGGCCGGGGCTGACAGTCAGCCCGACAGTCTTCGGTGTAGTGTCACCTGATAACGAAACATTCATCCCCAGAATATTGGGCCTCGTCAACGACCCCCGGCGCCCGATCAAAGGAATCGGGGCGGTCAATATCTTTGAGACGACCGGGAGTTCCGGATATGACTCCTTACAGCTGGTTTTCCGCGGACACCCGGACGAAATTCTGCAGTTTTTCGCCGCCTACACGCTGTCACGCACAATTGATGACGTCTCCGATGTATTTGATCTGGCGGGTGCCTACGCCCTCCCCCAAAACAGCCTGACATTTGCGGGGGAACGGGGCGCCGCCGGTTTTGATGCGTTGCACCGTCTGGCATACAACCTGACTCTGGATTTTTCTGCTTACGCTTCCGGTCGGTCAGGAGCGGGCAGATTACTTGACGGGTTACAACTGACGGGAGTCGGAAGGTATCAGACCGGATTGCCTTTCACTGTCAACAGTATTCTGGACGTCAATCTTGACGGCAATCTGACGGATCGTCTGAACACCACGGCCGGGTTGCAGATCACCGGTGATCGCAGTCAGCCGCTCAGGCTGACGACTGCCGATCCGCTCAGTCTGCTGGCACCTTTCGGCCGGGATGGCAAAGTTGCGCGTAACAGCTTTCGTGCCGGAAGCAGCCTTGAATTCGACCTCGCCGTGCTGAAAAACCTGACGGCCGGGCCCGGGCGGAAATTTTCATTCAGGGCGGAAGTTTTCAATCTTTTCAACCGGCCTGATTTCGGCATCCCTGTTCGATTACTTGAGGCGCCGGGATTCGGCAAAGCCACTAATACAATCACTCCGGGGCGGCGTGTGCAGTTTTCTCTGAAATACAATTTCTGACCTCAGAAGCACGACGTCTGTTCAGAACAGACCGAGTGTTTTTGATTACCCGGGAGGGCAGCCATGTTTACTCAGGTAAGGATCGTAACCAGCCTGATCTTATTTCCGCTGATGATCGGGGGCCCGATCTTATTGCCATTTCCTCGCACCAGCGCCGGTCCGGCGATCAGTCGTCCTGTGCCTGTACGACCTGACATTACCGCGGGAACCTGGACCCGGACGGGGGACCTGAGCGTGGCGCGTTCCTATCACACGGCGACTTTACTTTTGAACGGGACCGTTCTTGTCGCCGGCGGTGAGAGTGACAAGGACGGCCCGTTGAAGAGCGCTGAAATTTACGATCCGGGGAACAGAACCTGGACTCTGACGCAGAGTATGGCGACTGCCAGATCCAGACATACAGCCACACTGCTGCGAAATGGCAGGGTTCTGGTTGCGGGCGGGTACAACAGCACCGGCGCTCTCAATACTGCGGAGTTGTTTGACCCGTTGAGCAACACCTGGACTTCGGCCGGGCAGCTGACGGACGCCAGAAGGGAACATACCGCAACTCTGCTCGGTAATAACACGCTGCTCCTGACTGGCGGCGGCGGCAGTCTGAATGACGCCCCGGTACGAAAGACAAACTGTCTTTATAACGACAACAGTGACTGGAGCAGTCCGGTTTCGCCGCTGAATGAAGGCCGTTTCAGTCATACCGCGACGCTGCTGAATGACGGCAGGGTGCTGCTGGCTGGCGGTTTCGGCGAAACAATTACCAGGCTGAACAGTTGCCGGATGATCGATTCGCTGAATCTGCAGGGCGGTTCCTGGCGGCTGACTCTGAACCCGCTCAACTTCAGCCGCTCCAGACAGACCGCCACAAAACTCGACGACGGGCGGGTGCTCGTGATCGGGGGGACCGGAAACACGAACAGGGCAGAGCTGTTCGATCCCTCAACCGAGGTCTGGGAACTCAGGAACGGGACAAATGACCTGAGAACGGAGCGTCATACCGCGACGCTGCTCGCGGGCGGCAGAATAATGGTGGTGGGCGGGCTGGGTCCCAACGGAATATCTTACAAAAGTACCGAGTTGTATGACCCGGCGACGAACGTCTGGTCGAGGTCCGGTGACCTGAACACGGAGACGCGGTACGGCCACACGGCCACGCTGCTGGCCGGTGGCGCATTACTGATCGCGGGGGGGGCAACATCCAATGCCGTCGCGCTGAAAACGGCGGAGATTTACGCCGATAACGGCCCGACAGCCGGCGTCAGCGGAAACGTTGTTGATTTCGTCGGCAGGAAGTTTGCGCCTTCCCCGACGCCTGATATCCAGCTGGAAATACTCGAAGGCAGTTCTTATGTTTTCAGCAGTTCTGTCACAACGAGTTCAAGTGGCGCATACAACTTCACCGGTCTCACACCGGGACGGACCTACAGGATCAGTTCGCCTGATCTTTCCGGTTCTGTCCCGAACTTCAGGGTGACGGGCCCGCTGACCGGCGTCGTCACGGGAATGGATTTCATCGCCAGATTCCCGCTCGTCACTGTCGGGGGGGAGATCAGGGACGCCTCGCAGAAAGTGGTTCCCGGCGTCACGGTCGGAACCACTGTACTCGGCCCGGCGGGCAGCCCGGCATCGGGCGCATCTCTTGATCTGGTTTGCCTCGGGGCCGACGGGCTGGCGGGACCCTGCCAGTCCGACAGTCAGGGCAGGTACAAGGTGCAGTTGCACCTGTACGGCACCTACAAAGTGACCCTGTCCAAACCGGGATTCGTTTTCAATTACACCGGCCCGACGCCGCCGGGCGGCGTTTATACGCCCGCTAATTTCAACCCCCTGTTCAACCTGTTAACTGAGAACTACGCCGCTGTTTCAAGCAACCCTCCTGCCGTCAGCCTGACGTCGCCCTCTGACGGCGCTTTCTTCCGGACGGCCGAAAGCGTCACCCTCGGCGCCGCCGCGACGGATTCAGACGGATCGATAAAAAAGGTCGAGTTCTATTACGGCGCGACGAACAGGATCGGTGAGGCGACTTCAGCGCCTTTCAACTTCGTCTGGAATAATCTGAAGGCGGACACCTACCGGGTGAGGGCGGTGGCGACTGACAACGCCGGGCTGACGACTTCGTCCGGTGAGGTTTCGATCATCATCGGTGACGCCCGCGTCTCGACTGTCTCGGCGGCCAGCTACAGTAGCGCGGCTCAGGCGCCCGAAGCGATTGTCGCGGCCTTCGGCAGGAACCTCTCGAACGATACCCAGGCCGCCACCACCATCCCGTTGCCGGAAAGCCTGGCGGGGACAAAAATCAGAATTCAGGACAGTCGGAATGTGATCAGGGCGGCGCCCCTTTTTTACGTGTCTCCGGGGCAGATCAACTATCAGATACCCCCGGGGACGGCGACCGGGGCGGCGAAGATTCTGGTTTCAGTCAATGACAGCGATTACACAGTCGGTGACCTTTCGATAGTTTCTGTCGCACCGGGGATCTTTACCGCCGATTCCAGCGGGAGTGGCGTGGCCGCCGCCTACCTCGTCCGCGTCAGAAGTGACGGGTCGCAGGTGGTGGAGCCGGTTGCCCGGTATAATGGCTCCGGCTTCGTTTCCGTCCCGATCGATCTCGGGCCGCCGGGTGAAACCGTCGTCCTCGTGTTATACGGTACCGGCATCCGTAATCGCTCCTCGGCGAGCGCGGTCACCGTCACGATAGGCGGGGCGAACGCGCCCGTGGGCTACGCCGACAAGGCCCCGGGCTTTGTCGGTCTTGACCAGATCAACGTCACCGTCCCGAGGAGCCTGGCCGGACGAAACGGCGAAGCTGACGTCGTGCTGACTGCGGATGGGAAAGCCGCGAACACCGTCAGGGTCAACATCAAATAACTCTGAAAGACAAGCGATGACACGATCCGGATTCAGTCCCCTGTTCATCCTGCTGACCCTGGTATTTTTTTGTCCGGCATCGACAGTCGCGGCCGAAGAAAAACCCGAACTGGTATTACAGACCGGTCACGCGAGCAGAGTTGAATGTCTGTCGTTCAGCCCCGACGGGCGATTACTGGCTTCGGGCAGTGCTGACGCAACGATCAGGCTGTGGGATACGGGCACGGGTCATGAGCTGCGTGTACTGACCGGCCAGGGTGCGGGCGTGACGGCAGTCGGTTTCAGTCCTGACGGGCGGTGGCTGGCGTCCGGCGGACTGGACGGCGCGGTGATCGTCTGGGAAGTCTCGACCGGGCGCGAAACAATGAGAATTCCCGCACATAAACTCAGCATCAGGGCCGTCGCCTTCAGCCCGGACGGACAGGCTCTGGCCTCAGCCAGTGCTGATTCTTCGATCAGATTATGGGATTTCAGAAACCAGCGTGAATTGAAGAAATTGACGGGCCACTCCGGATGGGTTACCGCGATTTCATTCAGCCCGGATGGCCATTTGCTGGCCTCAGGCAGCGATGATCAGACGATCAGATTATGGGACGTCCGCAGGGGAAACGAAATACTGCCCCAGCCACTGACCGGCCACACCGGCAGGGTGACGACTCTGGCTTTCAGTCAGCAGGGGCGATCACTGGTCTCCGGCAGTGCCGATCAGACGGTCAGAATCTGGCGTATTTCGTCAGGCGCCCGAATCCGGACAATCGATCACTCATCCGCGGTGTTGCAGATAGCGCCTGAGGACGATGGGCGCACTCTGCTGACGGTGTGTGCCGGCAAAAGCGTCGGGCGATATGACACGGCCTCGGGAAAATTGCTCGACGTCATCGCGACGGGTGAAGCCGGGCGGTATGAAGTCGTCGTTTTCAGCCCCGACCGCAGCCGGCTGGCGGTCAGCAGCGGGAGCCGGACAATCAGACTTCTGCATCTGAACGGCAGCGATTCCCGCCTGCTGGCCAGCCAGACGAGCGCCATCAACGCCGTTGCTTTCAGCGCGGATGGGAGGTGGATGGCCACGGGCAGTCAGGATTATCAGGTCAGGGTGTGGGACATGGTATCCGGTCGCAAACTCTACACGCTGGCGGGGGGGGCAGGCACCGTGAATACAGTTGCCTTCAGTGACGACGGCCGACTGCTGGCGGCAGGCAGCGTCGGCGGCGCCGTCCGGCTCTGGAAAACGATGACCGGACGGGAACTGAGGACATGGAATGCACACCCGGCCGGTCCCGGTTCGCCGACGGCCAGCGCGAACGCGGTGGTTTTTTCTCCAGACGCCAGCCGTCTGATTTCGGCCGGCAACGATCAGACCGTCAGGGTCTGGGATCTTGACACTGGGGCCGGCGTGCTCACTTTGCATGGCCACCTCGGTGAAGTGCAGACCATCGCACTCCATCCGGATGGCCGTTTACTTGTTTCAGGCGGGGCGGACAAAACCATCAGAGTCTGGGATCTTGCAACCGGGAATCAGAACCAGTTGATCAAAGGGCACACGGCGGAGATTGCCACTCTGGCCTTCAGTCCCGACGGGCGGCGGCTGGCATCAGGCAGCAGGGACAGAACAATCAGAGTCTGGAACTTTCCAGCCGGAGAACTCATTCGCACGCTGCCGGAACAGAGGGGGCAGGTCAGTGCGGTTGCGTTCAGCTCAGACGGACGCCATCTGGCAGCCGGCAATCAGAGTGGTGAACTGAAACTGTTTGAGCCTGAAACAGGCCGTGAAGTGAAGACGCTGACCGGACACCCGGCCGGCGTCAACAGTCTCGCTTTCACCGCCGGGGGAGGGTTTCTGATATCCGGCAGTGACGATGGCAGCGCACGGTTGTGGGAAGTGACAACGGGCAGTCCGCAGGCCGTCCTGGTGGCGGTGCGAGAGTCATCCGACTGGCTGGTCGCCACGCCTGATGGCTTATTCGACGGTTCGCCTGCGGCCTGGGGGCAGATCCTGTGGCGTTTCGGACAGCGAACCCTTGATGTCAGGCCGGTCGAGGTTTTCTTCAACGAGTTCTATTCCCCCGATATTCTTGCCGCCATACTGGCCGGCCGAAAGCCGCAGACGGTGCAGGATATCGGACGGCGTGACCGGCGACAGCCGGTTGTGGCACTGAAGCTGGCGGACCAGACTCAGGGCAATGAAGCCGCCTTGAAAAGACGGCGGATCAGAGTTCAGGTGGAGATCACTGAGGCCCCGCCGGATCAGGAACATGCGCAGGGCAGCGGGGCGCGGGATCTGCGATTGTTTCGCAATGGCCTGCTGGTCGAGGCCTGGCGTGGCGATCTCATGACCGGAAAGTCAGGCAAAAAGACCGTCGAAACCGAAATCCCGATTGTGGCGGGTGAAAACCGGCTGACGGCGTATGCTTTCAATCGTGAGAACGTCAAAAGCCAGGATTACACATTGAAGGTTTCAGGGGCGGCGGAGCTGAGGCACAGGGGGACGCTGTTCCTGACCGCTGTCGGGATTAACCAGTATGCCAACCCGCAATTCAATCTCAGATACGCGGCGCCGGACGCCCGGTCATTCCTGGAGGAGTTGCAACGTCAGCAGAGCGGGCTGGGAAATTATGAGCGGATCGAGGTAGTTCAGCTCACCGATCAGCAGGCCACAAAAAGCAGGATTCTTTCGGTTTTCAGACACCTGTCCGGTGAGACTGTTGCGGGCGATGAAGTATTCGGAAATCTGAGAAAGGCCGAGCCGGAAGATGCAGTCGTTTTCTACTTTGCCGGACACGGCGCCGCGGTGGATGAACAGTTTTATCTGATCCCGCATGATCCCGGCTACGCGGGCAACAGAACTGACCTGACCGAAGCCGCTTTCCGCCGCCTCCTGAATTTCCAGATCTCTGATCGCGAACTGGAACAGGCTTTTGAAAAAATTGATGCCGGACACCTGCTGATGATTATTGATGCCTGTGAGTCCGGCCAGGCACTGGAAGCCGAAGACCGCCGCCAGGGTCCGATGAATTCAAGGGGGCTGGCCCAGCTGGCTTACGAAAAAGGCATTTACATTCTGACAGCCGCGCAGGGCTACCAGGCGGCGATGGAGACGGCCAGGCTGGGGCATGGGTATCTGACCTATGCGCTGGTTGAGGAAGCTCTCAAAAGCACGGCCGCCCTGACCGGGCAGACGGGTGAGGCGCTGACAGCCCGGTCGTGGCTCGATTACGCGACTGAAAGAGTGCCGGAGATGCAGCAGGAAAAACGCGATCAGGAAAGACTGCTCACCCAGCGGGAAAAAAAATCCGGCGGGGCAGCTAAACCCGAAAAGAAAGGTCAATCTGACAGGATGGATAAAGACGTCCAGCGCCCGCGTGTCTTCTACCGGCGGGAACCGGAGGCCGATCCGTTCATCGTGGCCCGACCGGGTTCGAATCCGCCTGCGACAGTCAGGTGAAGGCCGGGAAACACCGAAGGGGGCGGCCCGGCGGAAAAAGAATCGCCTGCGCAAACTCATTTCAGGACGGGCAGGACGAAGAAGATAACGCCAGCCGGTTATGGGTCAGGGCGTTTCGTGAAGCGGCATAACTTCCCGATCCTGCTGCGTCCATGAATTATTGGCTGGAGTAAAAGTGGTCGGGGACGAAGCCCGCAGCCTGGCTTTGAGGAGCCGTTCAAAGTTATCATTCTTTACCGCGGATGTCCGCAGCGGCGAAAATAATCCGGGAACAGTTCGGAAGAACAGATTCGACAGCCATCCCTGTTCGATTTCTCCTGCCGGAAGCCTGACGTGTTGCCGCGGAAATCAGAGGCAGCATCATTTATTGACCACCTGCTGTGTCCGTCTGAGATATGCAGCAGGAGTCAGCCACAACCTCAGCGAGGACCTCTCGATGTCGAACGATGATCCTTCCGGGCGCGTCACCACACCCCTTTCCGGACCGCAGGCCCGACAAATCCCTGTCAACATCGCTCCGGGAGTCCTGCTGCAGGAGCGCTACCTGATTGAAAAGGAACTGGGGCGTGGCGGAATCGGGGTCGTCTTTCTCGCCCGCGATCAGAAACTGCACGGCTCGCCGGTCGTCATCAAGGTCCTGCTCGAAACGATTCGGGACTCGGAGCACAAACAATGGTTCGAGAAACATTTCCGCCAGGAATTCGAAGCGATGGCCCGGATAGATCACCCGGGCGTGGTCCGCGCACTTGATAAAGGCGAATTGCCCGATGGTCGCACGTGGCTGGTGATGCAGTACGTTGCCGGAACCAGTCTGAGTGCGCTGCTCAAACCACAGGGCATGGAATTGAAACGCGTGGCTCACCTGATCCGGCAGATGGGACAGGCGCTCACGGCCGCGCACGAGCAGGGCGTCTTTCACCGCGACCTCAAACCTGACAACATCATGATTCAGCAGTCAGGTGATGAGGAATATGTCAGGATCATTGATTTCGGCATCGCCACTGTGCATGAAAAACGCACGGCTGACCCCACCTTTATCAAAACAACGCAGATCGCCGGAACCGTTGATTACATGGCGCCCGAACAGTTCGAGGGCAGGCCGGAAGCTTCGAGCGACATTTACGCGCTCGGCGTCATTGCCTATGAGATGGTGACCGGGCGACGTCCCTTTAATTTCGAGACGCCGTACCAGCTGCGCGAGATGCAACGCGCCGGAGTGAAAGTCAATCCGTGCGATCTGCGCCCGTCATTGCCCGTCGCCGCGCAGGCCGTGATCCTCAAAGCGCTCGCGTATGCGAAGCAGGATCGTTACGCCTGCGCCAAGGATTTTGGTGATGCGCTGGCGCAGGCGCTGACGGCGGAAGCGGTCGAGAGTCCGTCATCACGCCTCGAACTGGCGCACGTGCTGTTTACCGATCTGGTCGGTTACTCGACGCTGCCGATCAACGAGCAGGAGCGCCTGTTGCAGCAGCTTCAGAAGATCGTCAGCGGCACTGAAGAATTCATCCGCGCTCAGGCGGCCAGACAACTGCTGCGGCTGCCGACGGGCGACGGGATGGCGCTGGTCTTTTTCGGCGATCCGGTTGCGCCCGCGCAGTGCGCCGTCGAAATTGCCGGCGCATTGCGCGAGCAACCCGACATCAAATTGCGCATGGGCATTCACACTGGCCCCGTGCGCCGCATCGCCGACATCAATCAGAACCTGAACGTATCCGGCGGCGGCATCAACATCGCGCAGCGCGTGATGGATTGCGGCGACGCGGGACACATCCTGCTTTCCCAAACCGTCGCGGATGTGCTTGGGCAGTTGAGTGAATGGAAGCCCGCGCTCCACGACCTCGGCGAACAGGTAGTCAAACACGGGGAACGCGTCCATCTGTTCAATCTGTACACGGACGAAGCAGGCAATCCGGCGCTGCCCGCAAAGCTTCAGACCAAGAAACCGGAACCCCGGCCCGCCCTGCCCTGGAAAAAATGGCTGCCCGCCGCGCTCCTGCTGCTCGCGCTTGCCGGAGGCGGTTATTTCCTGTGGCGAATGATTCCATCTCAACCCGACCAGTCTGTTGAGAATAAGAAGTCTCCAGTCGTTGTCGAGTCGCGCCAGTTGATTTACTGGCTGACAGTGCAGCGCAACCCAAAACTCTTTCCCGGCAGCAAGCCATTCATCCAGCCTGGTGAAATGCTCTTTGGCCAGGGCGATCAGGTGCGTTTGCACATCAGCAGCCCGCAGGCCGGGTATCTGTACATCATCAACGAAGGGCCGAAGCTGACGAACAACCTGCCCGAATACAATGTCCTGTTTCCGTATTCGACGATGAACAGCAGTTCGGCGGAAATCAGAGCCGGGCAGAACGTGCAAATTCCGCAACCGAGCGGGAGGCCTGACCGGGACTGGTTTGCCTTCGACAAGGACGAGGGCGCGGAAAAAATCTGGCTGGTCTGGTCGTCGCGTAGTCTTGCGGTGATGGAAGCCGTCAAACAATGGGCCAACCCGAAAGACCGGGGCGAGATTCGTGACGCCGCTCAGATCAACTCCGTGAAGCAGTTTCTTGAGACGCAATCAGCCACTGCCCCCCGCACAGAGAAAGATGAAACGAACCTGCAAACCCGGGTGACAGGCAGCGGCGACATTCTGATAAAAATGGTGAAGCTGGAACACCGCTAATGAAACTCTGAAAATGACCGGGCTGAGTCATCGCGTTGACCTGATTCGGTAATGATAAGGAAGGCAGGATGTTTATGCACAGACGCTCTGGATTGATGACGCTGTCTCTGGTGTTGTTTGCGCTGTGCCTGCTTGTGGCTGAACCATCTCGTGCGCAGCAACGACCAGCCACAGGTGACTTAAACGAAGCCACGCGATTGAACGAACAAGTGATCAGGCTTTATGTCGAAGGGCGCTACGATGAGGCGATCCCATTAGCTGTCCGGGCACTGGCGATTCGGGAGAAATCGTTGGGCGCAGACCATCCTAGCACTGCAACGTCATTGAGCAATCTCGCGCTGCTGTATGAAGCCAAAGGTGACTATGCGCGGGCCGAGCCGTTATATCGGCGGGCGCTGGCGATTACTGAGAAAGTGTTGGGCGCAGACCACCCCGACACATCTGCGTCACTGAACAACCTCGCGGAACTGTACCAAGCCAAAGGCGACTATGCACAGGCTGTGCAGATGATCGCGCATGCAGCAGAAGGGCAGGAACGCCACCTCGTACGCATATGAGCCTGTGGCCGGTAAGCGATGTGGGCACTCGCGATCTGATGATTGAATACTACAAAGCTCTGCAACGCGGCGAGGGGCGTGCGGAAGGTTTGCGTCAGGTCCAGTTGCGAATGCTGAAAGATCCGAAACGACAGCATCCGTATTACTGGGCCAGCTTCATTCAATCAGGTGAGTGGGCGAATCTGGATGGCAAACGACCAGGTCAGTGAGCAGATCAAAGCAACTGCCGAAGCGTTCGCGGTTGTTCGCACGAACACTTCGGCACAGATCAGGCGTGGCAATCCTGATCAGCGAAGGAGAAAAACGATGGCGAACTTCATCCGGGCTGTCAGGCCGGCTGCCGGTTTCGGGCATGGAGTCCGGCGTGGGCTGGCACGGATTTCTGTCGCCAGCCTGATCACCTTGTCGCTGCTCCCTGTCTTTCCGCAAAGATTCGCTCTCGCCGTCATCCAACCGCAGCAGGGTGAAAAGGGGGCCGCGGCCCGGAAACTCTTTGAAGAGGGATTTCAGCTTTATCAGCAGGGCTCGGCTGAAGCCTTACGCGGCGCGATTTCAAGGATGGAGCAGGCTCTTTCGTTATGGCGCGAACTGAATGATGGCGAAGCCCAGACACTGGCCCTGCTGACTCTGGGGAGGATCAACGACGATCTTGGTAACAATCAGCGGGCGCTCGAACTCTACACTCAGGCACTCAGGCTGTGTCTCGCTTCCGGCAATCGTCAGGGTCAGGTAGTAACGCTCAACAACATCGGCGGTATTTACGACGCTCTTGGCGAAAAACAGCAGGCTCTCGGCTTCTACAATCAGGCGCTTCCCCTGTTGCGGGCCGCTGATGACCGCGGAGCCGAAGCGGTCACGCTCAACAACATCGGCCTGGTTTACAGCGCCCTTGGTGAGAAACAGAAGGCTCTGGACCATTATGCTCAGGCGCTCGCGCTCGGTCGTGCCGCCGGTGATCGCAGCCGCGAGGCAATAACGCTCAACAATATCGGCGCGGTTTATCACGCCCTCGGCGAGAAACAAAAGGCCCTCGACTTCTTCACACAGGCACTTTCCGTCAGTCGCGCAGCCGGAGATCGCCGGGACGAAGCAGTCACACTCGGCAACATCGGCAGTGTTTATGACACTCTCGGCGAGAAACAGGAGGCTCTCGGCTTCTACAATCAGGCGCTTCCGCTGTGGCGTGCGGTCGGGGATCGTGGTCAGGAAGCGACGGCGCTTAACAACATCGGCACGGTTTATCAGGCTCTCGGCGAGAAACAAAAGGCTCTCAACTTCTTCACGCTGGCGCTCCCGCTGAGTCGTGCGGTCGGGGATCGTAGTGGCGAAGCAGTCACGCTCAACAACATCGGCGCGGTTCGTGAAGCCCTCGGCGAGAAACAGAAAGCCCTTGACTACTACAAACAGGCGCTTCTGCTGAGTCGGGCTGTTGGGGATCGCGGTAACGAAGCAGTCACGCTCGGCAATATTGCTGTCGCCGAACGGACTCTCGGTCGTTTGACGGAAGCTCGCGCACACACGGAAGAATGCCTGAAGATTACAGAGGCGCTGCGAACCGGGGTAGTGAGCCGGGAGTTACGCGCTTCTTTCTTCGCCACCGTGCAGGGGGATTATGAATTCTATATTGATCTGTTGATGCAACTGCACCGGCAGGAGCCGGGGAAAAACCATCAGGCGGCGGCTTTGCAGGCGGCTGAACGCGCGCGCGCCCGGTCGCTGCTGGAAAGCCTGACGGAAGCGCGCGCTGATATTCGGCAGGGCGTTGATCCGGCCCTGCTGGCGCGGGAACGCTCGGTACAACAACGACTGAACGCCAAAGCTGAAGCGCAATTCAAACTGCTCAACGGGCAGCATACGGAAGAGCAGGCCGAGGCCCGCCGGAAAGAACTGGACGAGCTGACGACGGGGTTACAGCAGGTGCAGACGCAAATCCGGCAAACCAGCCCGCGCTATGCCGCGCTGACGCAACCACAGCCGCTCACGCCGGCCGAGATTCAGCAGGTACTGGATGCGGACACGCTGCTGCTCGAATACGCGCTGGGCAAAGAGCGCAGCTTTCTGTGGGCGGTCACGCCGACCAGCCTGACCAGCTGTGAATTGCCCAAAGCGGCAGAGATCGAAGCCGCCGCCAGACGCGTGTATGAATTGCTGATCGCGCGCAGTCAGGCTCAGGCCGGAGAAACCAGCGAGCAAAAGCGGAAACGCGTGGAGCAGGCCGACACGCAGTATTCTGAAGCCGCTTCCCGCCTGAGCCGGATGCTGCTGGGGCCAGTCGCCGGACAACTGGGACAGAAGCGCCTGGTGGTCGTCGCGGATGGCCCGCTGCATTACATCCCATTCGGCGCACTGCCACTCCCCGCGGGCGAACAAAAGGATGACAGGCTGCAATCTTTCGTGCCGCTGATCGCGGAACACGAAATCATCAATCTGCCGTCGGCCTCGACGCTCGCGGTGTTGCGGCGTGAACTGAAGGATCGCAAACCGGCGGCGAAGATGCTGGCCGTACTCGCCGACCCGGTCTTCACCAGAGATGATGAGCGTTTCAAAGCCGTCGCGCGCCAGGCTGATGAGAAAAAGACTGAGCCTTCATTGAAGGAGACGGCGAACGAACACGTCGTCAGATTGCTGGCACAGAATTCCGACGGCACGGGCGATCTGCGAATCAAACGCCTGCCGTTCACCCGTCAGGAAGCCGAACGCCTGCTCGCGCTTGTTGCGCCGGGTGCGGGCCTGAAAGCAATTGATTTCGAGGCCAGCCGCGCAACGGTTGAAAGTGACAGGCTGAGCCGGTACCGCTACGTTCACATTGCGACGCACGGGCTGGCTGACAGCGAGCGCCCGGAATTGTCTACGGTGCTGCTCTCGCTCTTTGACGAACAGGGCAGAAAGCAGGATGGCTTCCTGCGCGCTCACGAAGTCTTCAATCTGAACCTGCCCGCTGAACTGGTCGTGCTGAGCGCGTGTGAAACGGGTCTGGGCACCCAGACCAGAGGCGAGGGCCTGGTGAGCCTGACGCGCGGGTTTATGTATGCCGGAGCGGCGCGCGTCGTCGTCAGTTTGTGGAGTGTCGGTGACAAAGCCACCGCCGAATTGATGGAAAAGTTCTATCGCAGAATGCTGCGTGAAGGCGAGCGTCCCGCGGCGGCCCTGCGCGCCGCACAGATCGAGATGTGGCGGAATAAGCAGTGGGCCGCACCGTATTACTGGGCGGCGTTTACGTTGCAGGGTGAATGGCGATAAGCCTGCACGTCGCCGGACACACTTTCGCCGGGAACAAGAGTTATGTAAGGAGGAACAGGATGACTAACCAAACCGGGCTCCGAACCGCAATCAAAGCTTTACCTCGCTGGGCCGCGCTGGCGCTGCTGCTCAGCCTGTGTGGACCACTTGTCACAGCCGTGCAATCACCGCAGGAAGAAGAAGACAGCGCGCGCCGGTTATGGAATAAACAATTCAGGGAAGCGCGTGCAAAAATCAGTAAGCCTGAACCTCCGGCCAGACCTCCTGACGTAAAAGTCAAACCGCCAGCAGCTGAAAAACCGGAACCAAAGCACGACCACATCACAACTACCCCTGCTCCACCTGCGCCATCGCCTGATCCCGCCGAGGGTGAACTGATCGGAGTGACGCTCTGGCGCCTGCGCGGAGAGACGGGCAGCGACGACCCGAACAAACCGCGCCTGCTGGTGCAAAAAGACAAGCTGGTGGCCGAAAGAGTTCCGGCCGACACTGCTTTCAGCAAAGGCCAGTTTGTGCGCCTTGGCATTGAAGTGCCGCGTGATCATGACAACTATGTGTATGTGATTGACCGCGAGCAATACGCTGACGGAAGCCTGAGCGAGCCGTATCTGATCTTTCCTTCAAAAGGCACGCCTCGCGATGGCAATCTGGTCAGGGCGGGCAAACTCGTTTATGTCCCGAACGAGGAGGAAACTCCCCCGCACTTCCACCTCGAGCGCAGCCGCGAAGACCAGGTCAGTGAGCGCCTGACGATCATCATCAGCCCGGAACCGCTCGACCTGCCGCTCGGTGACGGGAGTGGGGTCAGACTTGATCCCACTCGGGCGGCTCAGTTGAAGCAATGGGAACAACAATGGAGCGGCCCGACTGAGAAACGTGAATTACGCAACGGAGCCGGTCAGTCCTGGACGACACCGGAAAAGGAATCCGGCGAAGGCAGGCGGCGGCTCGTGCAAAACGATCCGCTGCCGCAGACGGTTTATTGCGTCAGGGTGAAATCAGGAGGGCCTGTCATCGTCAATGTGCCACTAAGGATTGCTCCATAGCACCCTGATGGAGGTGACGATTTCGTGCGCAACCTGCCGGCATCAGAAATCGGCTGGAGCCCGAAAGGCCGGGTTGACACCTTCAAGGATCAGGCATTTGATGGCGTCATTGAGCAGATCAATACACGGGGCGAATTCACCACGCGCCATGCCGCGATGAGCGTAACCATCAGGTCTTCGGCATCAAAGTGAAAATTGATAAACGCGAAGGCAAACTGAAATCAGGAGTGGCGGATGTCACGATTGGAAAATAACCAGCCTGGAGGCCCGGTAATGCGCCCTCGTCTGAATGTACTGGTGCTGGTCATCCTGGTCACTGCGGGATCAGTTCGGGTTCACCCACAATCCCCCCGACTTGTTGTGCAGACCGGCCATGCCGGAATGATTATTTCAGTCGCTTATAGTCCTGATGGCAGAGTGCTCGCAAGTAGTGGTGAAGATCAGACAGTCAGGCTGTGGGAGGCCGCCACAGGCAGGCTGATTCGCACTCTTACGGGGCATGATCAGCCCGTTAATGCGGTTGCCTTCAGCCCGGACGGTAAAAGACTGGCGAGCGGAAGCAGTGATCGAACGGTCAGGTTGTGGGAGGTCGCCACGGGGCGCGAGATTCGTACCCTGGTCGGTCATCTGGGTGATGTATTGTCGGTAACTTTCAGCCCTGATGGGAAACTGCTTGCCAGCGCCGGGAATGACAGCCGGGTCAGACTGTGGGATGTGGTGACAGGTCAGCAAATCCGCACACTTGACGGACATGTGTTGAAAACTGAAAGCCTGCGGGTTGGTTCGCCCATATTTAATCCGCAAACAGTACTGGCCGAGATGGAAAACTGGAGGCGCAGAAGTTACCTGTTAGGGGTATCGTTAGAGACGGCTTTCGTGTCATCAGTGGCCTTCAGCCCCGACGGGTTACTTCTGGCCAGCGGAAGTGAAGATCGGACGATCAGACTCTGGTCGGTAGCGACAGGGAAAACCCTTCGCACCCTCAATGGTCATCTCGCGGCAATCAATTCGGTCGCCTTCAGCCCGGACGGTAAAACTCTGGCGAGCGGCAGTTCCGATCAGACTGTCAGGCTCTGGGATGCAGGCACAGGTCAGCAAATTCATTCCCTGACCGGGCATTCGGCTCTTGTCAATTCGGTCGCCTTCAGCCCGGACGGGAAAACCCTGGCGAGCGGCTCCCTGGACAGGACCGTCAGATTGTGGGACGCCACGACAGGCAGGGAAAGAGGAACTCTCACCGGACACGTTCACGGGGTGCTGTCTGTGGCCTTCAATCCTGATGGCTCAATGTTGAGCAGCGCGAGTGAGGGCAGTGTCATCAGGGCATGGGAGGTCGCCACAGGTCATCAGACAGGGGCATTTACCGGGCTGGCGGATCCGATGCTTTCTTTCTCCGGCCGTGCCGATGGTAAAGCCTTCGCCATTGGTGGCAGAGACGGGTCGCTGAGACTGTGGGAAATCGGGCGCAAAGAAGAGATGCGGTTTTTGAAGGGCCATACCGGAGAGGTTAATGCCGTTGCCTTCAGTCCGGATGGAACTTTGATCGCAAGCGCAGGAAGTGATCAGTCAGTCAGGCTGTGGGATGCAACAACGGGCAGAGCAATTGATACTCTGACCGACCCGCCTGCCAGTTTCTTATCCATTGCTTTTAGTCCTGACGGGCAAACCATTGCCGGCGGCGCCCGTGATGGCATCGTCAGAGTATGGAGGACATCAACTGGCGGAGAGGAGGTAAGGTTCAACAAACACCAGAACCTGCTGAAATCTTCCGGGCAAAGCGGTGGAGCCGTCACTGCGCTTGCTTTCAGCCCGGATGGAAGGCTCGTGGCAAGCGGGGACGAGTCCGGATTTATCAGGCTCTGGGAAACGGCGGGCAGTCGTGAGTTGCATATTTTCAGGCAGAAGGGAGAGCCGATTACTGCTCTTGCCTGGAGCCCCGATGGGAGTCTGCTGGCAGGCGGTGATCAGGACGGGACGATCAGACTGTGGGAGACTGCGAACGGCAAACAGATTCGTGCCTGGAAAACCATACAAGGTGATAGTAAAGAGGAACTGCTTAAACGCGAACTCGCATCGTTGCCCGAATATATCAGCGTTATCTGGCGAAGAAGCAAAGCAAATCCTTCCCATGGGATCTTTTCAATTTCATTCAGCCGGAACTCTGCAACTCTGTTAAGCGGAGATTCAGGTAACCGGCTCAGGTTATGGGATGTGACCACTGGAAGTGAACTCCGCAATTTTGCGGGCCATGACGGGCCCGTCATCTTTGCCACGTTTGCTGACGATGAAAAACGTATTGTCAGTGCCGGTCTTGATAACACCACAAGGTTCTGGGATATCAGCAGTGGGAGATTGATGGCCACAGTCGCACTCAGCCGCGAGAACAGTGTCGTGATTACCCCTGATGGAAGATTCGATGCGATCAGTCTGGATGACATTCGGGGGTTGCACTGGCTGTTGCCCGATGAACCGCTGTGCGCTTACCCGCTGGAACTTTTCATGCGCGATTATTATGAACCGCGCCTGCTGCAACGCGTCTTTGCCGGAGAGCGGCTTCCCGCTGTCCCTGACCTCTCAACGCGTAATCGTTTACAACCGGCTGTCAGAATTGTTGACATCCGCCCGCAATCGCCGACGGCTGATACCGTTTCCGTGACCGTTGAAGTCGCCAGTGTCACCGCGAGCCGGGCAGTCAGCGCAGCCCGGCAGGAATCCGGCGTCTATGGGTTACGCCTCTTTCGTGACGGGCAACTGGTGGGGCAGACACTCGATGAAGGATTGCCAGCCTCCATCAGATCCGGTCGGGCCAGAGTCACCTTCAGTAACATCGCGCTGCCCCGCCGCGCTGATCTCAGACAGGTCGAGTTCTCCGCTTATGCCTTCAACGCTGATCGCGTGAAGAGCGGAACCGTTGCGACGAGATGGGAACTGCCGCAGCCACTGCCAGCCGTCAAAGGCCGTGCATACGTCATCGCAGTCGGCGTCAATGCGTATGAAAATCCGGCGCTTGATCTGAACTTCGCGGCCAGTGACGCACAGCGGCTGCAACAAACGCTGACAGAAAGACTGACGACTACCGGCGCGTATGAAGAGGTCGTGCCGATCACACTGCTGTCGGATCACGAAATGCGCGAAGGCAAAAGAGCGATCACCAGACAGCAGGCGACGAAATCGAATCTCAAACTGGTGCTTGATCTGCTCGCCGGGCGTGACACTGATCCGGGACAACGACAGACCATCGTCAATGCTGAGCGACTGCGCAAGGTACGGCCTGAAGACCTGGTCATTCTCTCTTTTGCCAGTCACGGTTATGCCGATGAGGCCGGAAAATTCTATGTCGTGCCTTACGACAGCGGGTCGGGAAATCAACGCGTCGTCACGCCCGGGCTGTTGCACAAAAGTATTTCGAGCGACGAATTATCTGACTGGTTGCGCGAGGTGGATGCGGGCGAGATGGTCATGATCGTGGATGCCTGCCAGTCGGCAGCCGCAGTGCAGGGCGATGGATTCAAACCGGGGCCGATGGGCAGTCGGGGCCTCGGGCAACTGGCGTATGACAAAGGCATGCGCATTCTGGCGGCGACGCAGGCCGATAATGCCGCGCTGGAAAATAAACAGATTCGCCAGGGACTGCTCACCTATGCGCTGACACGCGACGGGCTGGAACTGGGACGCGCGGATTTCAAGCCCGCCGACAAGACCATTACGCTGGGCGAATGGCTGGCGTATGCTGAAAAGCGCGTGCCGGAACTGTATGCCGAAATCAGAAGCGGACAGGTGCGCAGCCCGTCAGCAGCAACGGACGAGGTGCCGCGCGTCGTTCTGCTTTCACCGGAGACAATGAACGGGTCAACACACAACGATGCCGAGCCTGGACGTTTGCTGATCCAGGGGAAGATGGCGGGTAAATCAGACAGGCCATCACTGGCGGAAGAACAGATTCAGCAGCCCTCTCTGTTCGATTACGCACGCAGGAAACGGGATGTTTTGTTACTTCAAAAGTAACTTCCTCTCCGGCATGAACCTGGATTGATTCTCCCGGATGACCGCAATCACGACAGACAAGTTGACGATCCGCTTCGGCAGCTTCACGGCAGTCAATGAAGTCAGCCTGAAGGTCAACGAGGGCGAAATCTTCAGCTTCACCGGCCCGAACGGCTCGGGCAAGATCCAGACGGTTTATTGCGTCAGGGTGAAATCAGGCGGGCCTGTCATCATCAATGTGCCGCTGCGGATTGCCCATCAGGTGGCACCGCCAGGGCTGACAGCTTTTCCGGCGCTGGAAGTCAGAAGTTAACCATCCTGGCAGGCCGCAGATCAGCGCTGAAATCCGCGATCTGATCCGAAGGATGTCACGTGAGAACCCGCTGTGGGGCGGGCCTCGAATCCGGGCGGAACTGCACCTGCCCGGGTTCGAGGTCGCCGAATCCACAGTCGACAAATACCGGATCAGAGTGAGCGCGCCTCCATCGCAGACCTGGAAGACCTTCCTCCGCAATCACGCCAGTCAGATTGCCGCCATCGATTTCTTTACCGTGCCGACCGCCACCTTTCGCAACCTGTACTGTTTCATCATCCTTTCGCACGATCGCCGGAAGGTCGTGTACTTCAACGTCACCGCCTGTCCGACCGCAGCCCGGACGGCCCGGGCAGGTGGTCGAAGCATTTCCTGTGGGCACCGCGCCGCGTTTTCTTCTCCGTGATCGGGATCAAATCTCCGGGGAGGAATCCTGTCGCCGGGTGAAAGGAAGGCAGATCGAAGAGTTGATCACCGCGCCTCATTCGCCCTGGCAGAATGCTTACGCGGAACAGGTGATCGGCGGCGTCCGGTGGGAGTGCCTCGACCACCTGATTATCCTGTCCGAAGGGCACCTGCGCAGAGTATTGAGAGAGTATTTCCGCTATTACAACAACTCCCGGCCAGATCAGTCCCTGGAGAAGAATTCGCCGATTCCACGGGTAGCAGAGCCACGTCGGAGAGGTCCGGTCATCCCGGTCCCGGAAGTCGGCGGTTTACATCACCGGCATGAGCGAGCTGCCTGCCGGTTGATGTGGACTGCCCGGACGCAGGTACGGAGATAGTATTGTGTCGGTCTCAAAGTTCTCCGCACCGCCGGCGATGCTGCGTGACTGATCAAAATGCGGAAGGCGAGCGGCGTGAGAGTCCGAGGGGCAGGTGAAACGGAGATACTATGGCGCCTTGGCGCAGAGACGGCTTTTTCGGTAGCCACAGGCACCCGCACCCTGCGGGCAGCCTGTACAGGTTGAAGTCCCGCCGGGTATGCCGGTGTGCGCATTCTGCTGCAGGCCCAAGTACGCATTGTAGAATTGGTGCCTCTCGCCGCCGCTCAATGCCTGGTTGCGGTAAGCCTGATTTTTTTGCGTAATTCGCGGTAATGCTCTTCCACCAGCCTGATGGCCGTCGCCACACCCGGTTCAGGGGTCTCGCGTCGGAAGAGGGCATGCCGCCAGCCACCCAGCGGGTCGTACCAGAAATTTCTGTGTACCCCTTCTTCCACCAGAAAGACGACCCGCAGGTCCAGACCTATTGCGATGCCAGCCTCATAAAGCACCCAAGCGCCGGGGGCGTATTGATCGGCCCCGTCCGCGTCCCTGATCCCGAGCGGGTGTTCTCTGGTCAGGATGCCGACGAAAATCGAACAGGTCCGGATTGTGTCGGCGACATGTTTCATCACCTCCGGCTGTCCCTCCCTGCGCATGCCATGGGAGACGCTGTAGTGATCTCCTGTGTCAGGGGTTACCGTGTTGCGGAGCCTGCGCAGCACCAGCGGGAAAATCTCCTGCCCGTAGCTGCCGGCATAGGAAAGAAAGATCGTCGGGTTCAATAACCGGTCGTCGTCAGCCTCCTCCCTCCTGAGCCTGTCAAGAAAGTCGATTTTCCGGTTTATCTCCCACCTTTCTTCCGGGGTCATGGGCCGCCTGCCCGTCTGCAACTCATTTTTCCTGCGCTCAACCATATCGCTAAAATTTTCTTCGGCCGCCATCGTTCCCTCCGTTCTCGTACTGGGTATGTGGGTGGATCCTGAGAGCGTATCCTGCAAGCCCCCCTGAATTGAGAAGAAGATCTGTCTTCGATCGCGACACCCCATCATCGACCGGGAGCGCTGTAGGACATTCGTCCTGCAGCAGGATCCGTAAAAACATCCTCTCCCCCCTTTCAATTGTCCAAGCGTCACTGGCGAGAATGTTGAAGCCCCCCTCGCTCAGGATGGAGGAGATTGCGGCAATCACACCGGGGACATTCCTGAAGGAGACGGCGTAAGGGATGATCCCGTGATTCCTGAAGAAAACCGCTATCCTGACAATCCGCGAGTTATCGTCTTCGCTAATGAGGGCTTGGGGCGTTCCAAGCTCATAGCCTTCCCTGTCGTGACATTCAAGGTATGTTTTTCTGATTTCGCCGATTTCCCTCGCGGGTATTTCGATCTTTCCGTTCCTGAAGGGCAGGTAGACCGAGCGCACCTTGGAGTGCTTGCATATTCTGATGCATCGTGAACACGAAAATTATTGATCGTGAACACCGGAATTATTGATCGTGAACGCAATTATTACGCAGCGTGAACACCGGAATTATCATTGTGAACACCTGATCTCGCCCGCCTGAGCCTGCTGGCAAATCCAAGGCTGGTAGCCGACGCTGTCCCCCAATTTTCATTCCAGGGAGGACAACTCAGATGCCAGCCGACAGGCTTGCCATGCGTCAGATCAAAGACATTCTACGACTCAGACACGATGCGGGACTTTCCCTTCGGGAGATCTCCCGCAGTCTCAACCTTTCAGTCGGGGCAGTCAGCAAATACCTGCAACTCGCCGCTGCTGCCGGGATCGGCTGGCCGCCGCCGACTGAACTTGATGAGGGCTCGCTGGCGCGGAAGCTTCAACCGCCGCCGCCCAATCTATCCGCCGCGCCTTTACCCGACTTCACCCGCCTGCATCAGGAACTGCGCTGCAAAGGCGTCACGCTTCAGCTGCTCTGGGAAGAGTACGCCGAGGCCGATCCCGCCGGCCATTACAGCTACCCGCACTTCTGCGCCCTCTACCGGGAATGGCGGCGGCGTCTCTCGCCGACCATGCGCCAGACGCACGCCCCGGGCGACAAGCTGTTCGTTGACTATTGCGGCCCGACGATTCCTGTCATTGACCCGCTGACCGGCGAAGTCCGTGACGCCCAGATCTTCGTCGCCGTCCTCGGCGCCTCGAACTATACCTACGCCGAGGCCACCTTCACGCAGCAGCTCCGCGATTGGATCGGCTCGCACGTCCGCGCCTTTGCCTTCTTCGGCGGCGTGCCCCGGCTGGTCGTCCCGGACAATCTCAAGAGCGGCGTCACCAGAGCCTGCCGTTTTGAGCCCGCGCTCTCCAGGACTTACGCCGAGGTGCTTGAACACTACGACACGGCGGCCCTCCCGGCGCGCCCTTACAAGCCGCGTGACAAGGCGAAGGTTGAGGTCGGCGTGCAGATCGTCGAGCGCTGGGTGCTGGCGCGGCTGCGCAAACTGACCTTCTTCTCGCTGACTGATCTCAACGCCGCCGTCAGGCAACTGCTCGATGTACTCAATCACAAGCCCTTCAGAAAGCTGCCCGGCTCGCGCCATTCGCAGTTTGAGGCGCAGGAAAAGGCCGCCCTCAAACCGCTCCCCCTCCGGGCTTACGAATATGCCGAATGGAAGAAGGCCCGCGTCCACATCGACTATCACGTCGAGGTCGACGGCCATTACTACAGCGTCCCGCACTCGCTCATCAGGCGCCAGCTCGACGTCCGCCTCACCGCCACCGCAATCGAATGCTTCCTCAACAACCAGCGCGTCGCCGTCCACCCGCGCTCGGACCGCCGGGGCGGCCATTCGACCGTCACCGAACATATGCCCAAAGCTCATCGCGCTCATCTCGAATGGACGCCGGGGCGCTTCCTCAACTGGGCCATCGCCGTCGGCCCGCACACGCGCGATCTGGTCAGGCACCTGCTCACCAACAGGCCGCATCCGGAGATGGGCTTTCGCTCCTGCCTCGGCCTGCTCTCACTCGAGAAGCGGTTCGGGAAAGAGCGGCTGGAAGCCGCCTGCCACCGGGCGCTCGCCCTCTCCTCGCCCACGCGCCTGAGCGTGCTGTCGATCCTTGAGAAGGGGCTCGACTCTCAACCGCTGCCGGGATCCGACGCGGAAGCGGCCGCGACCCCGGTCGTTCACCAGAACGTCCGCGGCGCGGCTTACTATCAATGATCCGCACAAAGGAGAAGCAAAATGCTCAATCAACCAACACTCGACACGCTACGTTCACTGAAGCTGCCCGGGATGGCCGAGGCCTATGCCCGGCAACTGGAGCAGCCTGAGACGCAACGCCTCTCGTTCGACGAACGCCTGGCGCTGCTGGTGGATCGGGAGAGGACCTGGCGCGAGAGCCGTCGTCAAAGACGGCTCCTGCAACTGGCCCGCCTGCGCCAGAGCGCCTGCGTCGAGGAGATTGATTACCGACACAAGCGCGGACTCGACCGCGGCTTCGTCGCCGCATTGATCACCTGCGACTGGATCCGCTCGCGCCACAACCTGCACCTCACCGGGCCGACCGGCACGGGGAAAAGCTGGCTCGCGTGCGCCTTCGGCCACCAGGCCTGCCGACAAGGTCTGAGCGTCCGATATGAGCGAACGCCGCGCCTGCTCGACACGCTGCGGATTGCCCGCGGCGACGGCAGCTATCACAAGCGACTGGCCCTGCTCGCCAGAGCCGACCTGCTCATCCTCGATGATTTCGGCCTCAAGCCCCTGCCGCAACAAGAGCGGCACGATCTGCTGGAATTGATTGAAGACCGGCACGGCCTGCGTTCGACCCTGATCACGAGCCAGCTTCCGATCAGCGCCTGGCACGAGTATCTCAATGATCCCACTGTCGCCGATGCGCTGTTGGATCGCCTGCTCGACGGCGCTCACCGGCTTGAACTGAAAGGCGAATCAATGCGCAAGAGGGGCGCGAGCTTGACCAGATCCGAAGCGGAGAAGTAAAACTACAACCGCCAGCAGGCTCACGGCAGCGGACGGGTGTTCACGATCATAATTTTGGTGATCACGATGTAATTCCGCCGTTCACGACTCATCAGAATCCGCAGGTATTGACTGATTTTGCTTTCTGACCCCCCTGACGCAGGGAGATGACCAGATTATTGACGACCTCGCGGGTCAGCTCGGGAGCTTCCTTGGCAGCAAGGTGCCTCTGAATAACTGACCAAGAGCCTCGATAAAAGCGCAGCGTGGAGGGTGTGACGTTCTGGAGGTAGACCTTTTCAGTGCAGAATTTCTCGAACAGTTCTTGTAAAGCCATCGGCTCACCAGCCTCTCTTTTGATTTTGGTGAGCCTTGCAAACTGTTCTTACGAAAAGGCTTGGTGCGCCCGGCACGACTCGAACGTGCGACCTTTTGGTTCGTAGCCAAACGCTCTATCCAACTGAGCTACGGGCGCGTTTTGAAGAAGCGGCATTCTGGCATCCGCGACTTTGGCTGTCAAGCGGCAGCAAAAAGCGATCTGCCGCAGACTGATTCACTGATTGACTGGGGGGGTGATCAGTCCGTGATGAATGAAAGCGCGGGCACAGGCGCATCCCCGCAGGCAGGTTTGCCGTACTGGCTGAAGTAATCCAGCTGGCGGCGGTAGCAGTGCTGCTTCTCCATATCGAAGGCGACACAGGAATCAATCGGCTTTGAGTAAATGTGAATGCTGATGGCGCGCTCGCGCGCCTCGCCGGGGTTGAAAAGCTGGTGGATCGTCTGGAGTTTGTCGGCGGTCAGGACGGGGCCGTCGGTCGAGCCCAGCGTTTCGTGAGTGCGTTCGAGTTTGATGTGGTCAGAGCCCGCCAGGCAGTCAATCCCGACGACATTCTGGTGTTCGGGGTGGTCGCAGCCGAGCCATTTGTAATCCACCACGGAGAGCGTGCCGCGCTGCGTCATCATCCAGCAGAGCTGGCCGTTGTGAGTGTGAACGGCGGTCCGCTGCCCCGGCTGCCAGCAGATCGTCATCACTTCAAACAGGGCGTCGCGGTAAATCAGGTTGCGCGTGTAAAACTTGTCGTCGAAGAAAACGTAAGGCTCCAGCGAGGAGTCGCTGATCTGCAGGCCCGAGCAGAAATCCAGCACGTCGTCGCGCGTGATCAGGCCCTGCTCGAACCGGCAGAGTTTCGCGATGAAGTCATCAATACTGATCAATTCTTTCATGTTTGTTGCCCCTTCCGGGGAAGGGAAATCTTAGGTCGGCCAGGGTGACTCGTCAATGCCAGGGGGCTGCGATGCGAAACCGGGCGGCCGGCGCCGGGCGTCAGTTTTCGCGGCGGAACATGAGCCAGTAATCTCCGGGCGGGAATTCGACGTCCACGCCTTCGTAGCGCGCCTGAATCTCTTTCTCAGTCAGGATGTGGCCCTGCAACCACAGTTCGGCTGAAAACCATGCGCCCTGGCTCAACTCCCCTTTGAGGTCGTTGCGACTCGCCAGCAGTTCCAGCCTGACTCTGCCGCAGTCGGCGAACAGCCAGACGAGGGGGGCGTTCGTGAGGGGATTGGTGATTTCACGCCAGTTCAGAATCTGACCGCGCACGGCATAATCGTTTTCAGCGACGCGGCGGCGGGGCGAGACCTTTTCGATGGGCTTGAAGACAGGTTCGGCGGGGCGGCTGATCCGAACGTGATAAGCCAGCCCGGCCGTGGCCACCGTCAATACCCGCTCACGGAAGACCACCGGATCCAGCTCCGTCAGATTCTGCAGCTCAAAAATCAGCTCCGTTTCGCCGCCTTCAATGAACCCGCGCACCGTCGCTTCACCCTCCTCTTCATACTCGGTGATCTCCCACGGATGAAGCCTGAAAGTGTGGCGCCCGCGGAAGCCCGGCCGGCAGTCGGCGTAAAAGAGCCCTTCCTTCGACTCATGCAGCATCGTCCAGACCTCAAGGCCGTTGCCGATGCTCCAGCAGCAGCCGTGCAACGTCGTCTGTTCGCGCGACACGCGGCTGACGGTCCCCTGCTGATGCGCCTGCTCGGCCAGGGCCTGGTAGGACTGTTCGTCACTGATCGCGAAGCCGATGGCATCGAAGGGTTCACCCATAACCGGGAAGGGGAAGTCTGAAGGATGGAGTAAGAATCCTGCTCTTTACTTCATCCTTCAGATTCCCCCCTTTGATTCATCCTTTCTTCTTTCTGCCCGCCCTGGTTTTGATGGGCGGCGTGGCTGCGGGGGCGTGTTTGCGGACGCCGCGAATGTTGCGCACGGGGCCGTGTTTCGGGCGCTGATTGCTGCGGACCATTTCGGCGAAAAGTTCCACGTCATAATCGCATTCGCGCGACATCTCCTCGCGGATGGCGTGTAACTCTTCGAGAAATCTTGGACGCTTGTACATAAAACAGGGGGCCGCGCGCGGCGGGGCTCGGGAAAGAATTCGGCATTCTCCAACTTCCGATCCCCGGCCTGCGGGCCCCCGCTCCCTTTACAATTCGCTGATCAGGAACTCCGGCGTGACGATCTCGGGTACGAAAAAACCGGCAGCCGTATTAAAGAGCTTGATTCGCGCCTGCCGATGAACATTCGCCAGATGACCGAAATTCCAGGTCACCAGATAATCAATCTTGTGCAGAGAAGCCAGCGCCACATGCAGCGCATCGCCCAGATATTTCCGCTGAAAAATCCCGCGCGAAATATAACCGTCGGCCAGAATCGCGGCTTCGTCGGGGATCTCGAGTCGCGGCAGATTCTTAATCAGGTTCAGGTAACCACGACGATAAGGCTCGCGCGTGCGCTCCAACTCGCGCGCGACCAGCGGAGAAATGCTGGCGCGGTAACGCGGCAGTTCGTGTTCCCACCAGCGAATTGTCAGGTCACGGCGGAACGACTCGCCTTTGTCCAGGTAAGCTCCCACGACGGAAGTTTCAAGATAGAGGCTTTGCATGGGCTGACAGTTCGGCTACCTCGTATCCCCCGCCATCTTGATCGCCTTCGTCTGCGGTGTCAGGCGCAATTCGTAGCGACGCAGATCCATACGCACGAGGAAATGACGCAGGAAGTCTCCGCCGAGAATCCCGTGCTGCTCGAATCCGGAGGTCTCGTTGACCGGATCGAGGTCGAGAATCAGCGCGCGCGCGTTGCTCTGTTGCAGGCCGTTGATGGTGAGCGCGGACAGCCTGAGCGCTTCGACGCCTTCTTCAATGCCGGCGGCGCCGACGACGCGGAAGCGGTCATTCGCCATCTTGAGTGATTCGAGATTGTTCCGTTTGACGGCCGATTTCGAGACCACCGTGATGCTCGCGCCCGTGTCAATGATGAAGTTGAGCGGACGTTCGAGTGCCGGCAGCTGCGCCTCAGTACTCGCCAGGCCGCCACTGGTGCTGCGAATCGGCACGGCTATTCTGGTTATCGGAGGCGCCACATCACTGGCCGGCGGTTCGGTCGCCGGATTCGCGGCCTGATCTTTCGTCTCGGCGGGGGTTGACCGGTCGAGCGTCAGCGTTTTGTTCTGGTAATCCAGCGTCACGGCGTAATTCGCCAGCACCGACAACCCGACATAACCGTCGGCGCGCTCTTCCTCCGGCGTGTCAGACGCAATGTGGACGGTGCGGATATAGGCCGGAACCGTTTCGATTCGGGTTTCCCCAATGGCGACTGAGTCCAGCACGGTGTAGACAATCGGGAATGAACCCGTCCCGCCGACCGCGCGCGCGTTGCCGCCCCGTGCGACCGGGCGAATGCCCAGCCTCTCCGCCGCCTTCTCTGAAATCACCGAGAGGCTCGCCCCCGTGTCAATGACCAGCCGCAACGGCCCCTTGCCGTTGATCATCACTTTGATGAACGGGCGATTGCCGAGCAGATCGAAGGGGATTGTACTGACCTCCTGGCCGCCCATCCGGTGCAGCTTGGTCGTGCCGAGGTAGCGGTAAAAGTCAATCAGCCCGCGAATCCTCGCCCGGCGCTCGGCGTCCGTTTTCGGCGCGACATCGAGGAAGCGCTGGTAAGCGTCCGCCGCCTCGCCGTACAGCTCGATGCGCGAGCAGGCCCGCGCCAGCGCGATGTAATAGTCCGGCTCCTGCGGCTCGATCTGGATGGCGCGCCGCAACCCTTCGTAAGCGACCCGCGAGCGGTTCTCGAAGTATTCGATTTCGGAGAGCCCGGCCAGCGCCAGCGCCTCGCGGTTGTTGAGCTGCAGCGCGGTGCGCAGCGATTCGACCGAGTTGCGGAATTCGCCCGACCGCAGCAGCGACGTGCCCATCAGCGAATGCGCCCGCGAATTCATCGGGTCGGCGGCCAGCACCTGCGCGGCTGCTTCATAAGCATCCTGAAGGCGCGCCTTCTTGAGGAGTGTGAAGCTCAGGCCCAGACGGGCCTCCTTGTCCTCCAGATTCTTTTCGATCAGATGCCGGTAAATCTTCTCAGCCTCGTCGAAGTTGCCCTGACGGATTTCGCGCTCGGCGCGCTTCATCGCGCCGCCGCGTGTTTCGGCCACAACAACATTCGGCGCAGCCCAGGCGACCCCCAGAATTGCAATGACGAGGAGACGGACTGCGGTTTTCATATTGATACCTCGGTTGATGGAAAGCAGTTATTTCAAAATCTCGCCGGTTTTGTTCGACCAGAGCAGGAGATCAAGTTCGTCGAAATTGATTTTAATCTCCTCAGCGAATTTTCGCATACGCTCTTCCGTAGCGAGATACTTTTTTTTCGTCGCGGGCGGGGCGGGTGAATCCAGCACGCCATATTCGCAGAGCGCGCGCAGAATGTGTTTGTCCAGAATCGCGTAACCACGATACCCGATGTTGCGCAGGTAATGGCTCGCTTCCTTGTACCCAATGCCCTTGATCCCGGGATTCCCCGCGAAGAAGTCCCGGCGGGCCTGCGCGTCGTTACCAAATGAATCGAGCAGTTCGCGCATCCGCAGGCCGCATTCCCGCCGCAGGTAATCACGAGTGTGGACGATGTAACCGGCCCGCGCCCGCGGGTAACGGTGCGCGCCGACGAGCGCATTTTCGAGCCTGTCGTGGCTGCCTGTGTGCAGGTGCCTGCGCACGCGCTCGATTGAATTCAGGCCCATCCGAGCGCTCGCCCCGGCGGTGAAGATGCAGAAGACCAGTTCCTCAAACAGCAGTGTGTCATCGCCGCTCCGGCCGATTTCAGCAAACTCAGCGAGCCGCGCGCGGATGGCGCGGCGCTTTTCCCGGTAGTTCTTCAGCAACTCGGCGATACCTTCGCTCATAAACTCTCACGTAATCCACCAGCATCGTCTGCGGCCACACCGTCGTGCCGTCCGGGTTGCCGCCAAAATTCCCGCCGACGGCGACGTTCAGCAGCATGAAGAAAGGGTGATCGAAGACCCACTTCCTGCCCGGCGGCAAATCCTCCGGCGTGCGTTTCTGGTAAAGCGCGCCGTCAACGTAAAAGCGCACGACCTCGGGTTCCCACTCAATTGCGAAGACGTGGAAATCATCGGAGAAACGCCCCTGCCCGGGCAATATCCAGGTCGCGGTCAGCGGCTGCCCGCCCGAATAACCCGGCCCGTGCAGCGAGCCATGATTGACCGCCGGCTCGCTGCCGCGGTTTTCCATAATGTCAATTTCACCGCACTGCGGCCAGCCGATTCCGGGCTGGTCAATATCATTACCGAGCATCCAGAACGCAGGCCAGATGCCCTGACCGAAGGGCAGCCTGATTCGCGCCTCGAAGCGACCGTATTTCTGCTCGAACTTTCCTTTGGTCAGCAGACGCGCCGAAGTGTAATTGCGCGTGATGTTGTCGGCGCCGGTGAAGGTCTCTTTCAATGTTTTGATGACCAGATGCCCCTCGCCATTAATGAAGGCATTATCAATACGACTTGTGTAGGTCTGGAGTTCGTTGTTTCCCCAGCCCCACCCGCCCGTGTCGTAGCCCCACTTCGCCGGGTCAGGAGCGGTGCCGGCCGGGCCGTTGAATTCGTCAGCCCACGCGAGACTCCAGCCCGGATTCCTTCTCGTTTGCGCGCCGACTGAAACGGCCAGCAGCACGGCAAGGCATAACGTCTGAATCAGAAGACCGCGGCGGAACATAGGCGATTATTCGCTGGTGAAAATCCCTTTTTTGCGGACGTGAAATTAACCTGCGCCGGTCGGGTGAACGGCCATATACCCTGAGTGAAATTTCTGAGCGCCGTCAGTATAACCGTTTTGCCTTCCCGCCGCACGTGGGTGATCCCGCCGATGCTTTCATTTCCCCGCAGCCTTCAAGTGGGGCCGGATCATGGCTGGGGACGGCGACTACGGTGATCCCGCCGATGCTTTCATTTCCCCGCAGCCTTCTGCTAGCATCCTCCCCAGCAAACAGTCACCGAACATTCGCCCGATACGACAAATCGAAGGAGAAAACGCGATGAAACCGCGAACGTCACTGCCGCCGTCACTGCTGCTCTCTGTCGTCTGGCTGGGACTCGTCTTTTCCAGCCAGACGGTTTACGCGCAGGCGACGCAGCCCGCCGAGGGGCCTTACGACATTAAAGCGCATTACACGAAGCTCGAACAGCAGATCGCGATGCGCGACGGCGTCAAATTGTTCACTTCGATTTACATCCCGAAGGACACTTCGCAGAAGTACCCGATCATCATGCAGCGCACGCCCTACAGCGTCTCGCCATACGGGGCCGACAAATACAAAAACTCGATTGGCCCCTCGCCGATGTTTATGCGCGAAGGTTACATCGTCGTTTACCAGGACGTGCGCGGGAGGTGGATGTCGGAGGGCGATTTCAAATGGATGACGCCGTATAAGCCGAAGAAGGCGGGGCCCCCTGACGTTGACGAATCAACCGACACCTACGACACGATTGAGTGGCTCGTCAAAAACATCCCGAACAACAACGGGCGCGTCGGCATCTGGGGGATTTCTTTCCCGGGCCATTACACCGCTCAGGCCGTGATTGACGCGCACCCGGCGCTCAAGGCCGCGTCGCCGCAGGCCCCGATGGCCGACAACTACCTCGGCGACGACATGCACCACAACGGCGCCTTCTTCCTGCCGCACGCATTCAATTTCCTGGCCAGAACGGATTTCGGGCGCAAGCGCACGGGGCCGGGGATACCGTCTGTCCCGCCGTTCAGTCATGGCACGCCTGACGGCTACAGGTTCTTTCTGGAAATGGGGTCGCTCGCCAACGCCAACAAAAAATATCTGAAGGGCGAGAGCGCCGTCTGGAACGAATGGATGCAGCACGGCAACTATGACGAGTACTGGAAGGCGCAGAACGTGCCGCAGCACCTGACTCACGTCAGGCCCGCTGTGATGACCGTCGGCGGCTGGTTCGACGCCGAGGATCTGGCCGGGCCGCTCAAAATTTACCGGGCGATTGAGCAGAACAATCCGCAGACGTGGAACGTGCTGGTGATGGGGCCATGGTGTCACGGCTGCTGGGCCGGCGGCCCGGGCGACAGGCTGGGCAATCTGCAGTTCGGCTCGAAGACCAGCGAGTTTTACCGCGAAAACATCGAACTGACTTTCTTCAATTACTACCTCAAGGACAAGGGCGAGTTGAAGCAGCCGGAGGCGTACGTCTTCGAGACCGGCTCGAACGAGTGGCGGCAGTACGAGCAGTGGCCGCCCAGGGGCGCGCAGCCCGCGAGCCTTTATTTGCAAGCCGGCGGCGGGCTCTCCTTCACGGCGCCGAAGGAGGAACCGAAGCCGGGTTACGACGAATACGTGAGCGACCCAGGCAAACCCGTGCCGTTCATGAGCGGCCTTTCCATCGGGATGACCGGCGATTACATGACCGAGGATCAGCGCTTCGCCGCGACGCGCCCGGACGTACTGGTTTACACGAGCGACGTACTCGCGGAAGACCTGACGGTCGTCGGGCCCGTCACCGCTGATCTGTTCGTTTCGACTTCGGGCACCGACTCCGATTTCATCGTCAAGCTGATTGACGTGTTCCCGAATGACGCGCCGGGGGCAAGCCCGAAAGGCGTGCCGATGGGCGGCTTTCAGATGATGGTGCGCGGCGAGCCGATGCGGGCGAAGTACCGCAACAGCTTCGAGCGGCCGGAGCCGATGAAGCCCAATCAGGTGACCCCGATTTCCTTCTCGATGCCCGACGTCAACCACACTTTCCAGAAGGGCCATCGCGTCATGGTGCAGATTCAAAGCTCGTGGTTCCCGCTCGTGGATCGCAACCCGCAGAAGTTCGTGGACATTTACAGCGCCGCCGAAACGGACTTCCAGAAGGCGACCGAGCGAGTTTATCGTTCGGGCAAATTCAGCTCGCAGTTGAAAGTCAGTGTGCTGAAGAAAACGATGAGTGCCGGGCAGTGAACAGACTTTTCCGACCGGAGGATTCGACAATGAGCCATTCGACTGAGCGCCGTGATTTTCTCAAACAATCTGCCGTTGCGGCTGCCGGGCTCGGCCTGGGTGCTGCAGCAGGGGAACTCGTGTTCGCGGCAAAGAAACCGCTGTTTGAAATCTCACTGGCCGAGTGGTCGCTGCACAGGGCACTGTTTGCAAAGCAACTCGACAACCTCGACTTCCCCAAAGTCGCGAAGACGGAATACGGGATTGACGCGGTCGAATACGTCAATCAGTTCTTCAAGGACAAGGCCGGGGACACAGCGTATCTGGCCGACCTCAAGAAGCGTTGCGGCGACCACGGCGTCAAAAGCGTGCTGATTATGTGCGACGGCGAAGGCAATCTGGGCGACGCCGATGCGGCGAAGCGGATGCAGGCGGTCGAGAATCACAGGAAGTGGGTCGAGGCCGCGAAATACCTTGGCTGCCATTCGATCCGCGTCAACGCCTACGGCAAGGGCACCTACGAGGAACACATGAAGAACGCGGCGGACGGCTTGCGCAAGCTGACGGAATTCGCTGCGCCTTACAAAATCAACGTCATCGTCGAAAATCACGGCGGCAATTCGTCAAACGGCCAGTGGCTCGCCGGGGTGATGAAGATGGTCGCGCACCCGCGCTGCGGCACGCTCCCCGATTTCGGCAACTTCAGGCTCGATGACGGCAAGGAGTACGACCGCTACAAAGGGGTCGCGGAGATGATGCCTTTCGCCAAAGGCGTCAGCGCGAAATCACACGACTTTGACGAGCAGGGCAACGAGACCCACACCGATTACCGCAGGATGGTAAAGATCGTCGCGGGCGCGGGCTATCACGGCCGCCTCGGCATTGAATACGAGGGCAACAAACTGAGTGAGCCGGACGGCATCCGCGCGACGAAGAAGCTGCTCGAAAAAGTGCGCGAGGAGTTGTCACAGAAGGCCTGAGGAAACTGCCGGGGGCTTTAATCCGCCCGGGGAAATATTTCCGCCGGAGGTTGAAGCGGGCGCCACTTTTGACCATACTCACCGAAGTAAAAACCAGTCCCCTCTGATATTCAGGTACGTGAAGGAGTCAGTAGTTGTGAGAAATTTACTGGAAAGCCTGCTGGGCAGGGAAGTGGACGTGAACTGCGGTTCCGCGCTGATCAGCGGCAAGGTCAACAGGGTCGAAGGTCAGATCCTCCAGCTCGAAAAAGATGGGGAGATCGTCTACGTCAACATCGAGAAGATCGTCGCGCTTATGGAGACGCGCGACAAGAAAACATCGAACCCGCCCGGTTTTGTCCTGAAGACCTGATAACGAATAGTTTCCGTATCATCCCCTCCTTTTCTTTGAGCATTCTGTGGCGGCGGGCATTTTGATAAATGCTCGCCGGGCACATGACTAAATCCTCAGGGCAGGGTTATACTCTGGCGCGTTTCGTTGAACTTCAACCAGAGTTTCCTGACGAGATTGACGGATTTTTTCCGGCCCTGACCCACCAGTCATTATCTCATGTGCGCCTCTCCCTCCGGGGTGGCATCGCGAGCAGACTGGATGAAATGCCGAAGGAGTTTTCGCCCCCGTAATCAACCACGAGGTGACCGTCATAAATTAATCAATCTATGAAAATAGCAATTCTGGGGACACGCGGTATTCCGGCGAACTACGGGGGATTCGAGACGTTTGCCGAACAGTTGAGTACGAGGCTGGTCGCGCGCGGGCACGACGTCACCGTTTACGGGCGCCGCCACTACTCGACCACCGACTCACCCACGTACAACGGCGTCAACCTGGTCATCCTGCCCACCATCCGGCACAAATATTTTGACACGGTCGTGCATACGTTCCTCTCGGTGTTGCACGCTGTCGGGGGCCGCTACGACGTGATCCTGATCTGCAACGCGGCCAACAGCGTCTTCGCCTTCATCCCGCGCCTGTTCGGGACGCCGACGCTGGTCAACGTGGACGGGCTCGAGCGCAAGCGCAAGAAGTGGAACTGGCTCGGGCGCAAGTATTATCACGTCTCCGAATGGCTCTCGACGTTCCTGCCCTCGGCCATCGTCACCGACGCGCAGGTGATTCAGGACTATTACGCGACGCGCTACCACAAGGAATCGGAGATGATCGCCTACGGCGCCGAGGTCGCGCGCCGCGCCGCGCCCGAACGCCTGATCCGCTACGGCCTCAGGCCGAACCAGTACATCCTTTACGTCAGCCGTCTGGAGCCGGAAAACAACGCCCATCTCGTGATCGAGGCTTACGAGAAGGTCGCGACCGACCTGCCGCTGGTGATCGTTGGCGGCGCGCCTTACGCGGAGGAATACATCGCGCAGCTCAAAAGCACCCGGGATCCCCGCGTGAAATTCCCGGGCTTCGTCTTCGGCGAAGATTACCGGGCGCTGCAGCAGAACGCTTACTGCTACGTCCACTCGACCGAAGTCGGGGGCACGCACCCGGCGCTGATCGAGGCGATGGGGGCGGGCAACTGCGCGCTGACGCTCGACACGCCCGAAAACCGCGAGGTGATGGGCGAGGCCGGAATCGTGTATGGTTCGGTTGATGAGCTGGCCGCGCAGCTCAGGCGGGTGCTGGCCGAACCGTCAATCATCACCGAATACCGCAGCCGGGCGATGGCCCGCGTGATGAAGTTGTACAACTGGGAACAGATCACTGACCAGTACGAACTGCTGCTCGCGCGACTGGCCGGGTTTGAAGAGATCGCGCCCGCGCCGCTGCTCGCGCGCCAGGTCGAGGTCGGTGACATTGATCCGCTGACCTCACCGTTTGCGGCTTTTGCGGAAAGCGAAGTGGCCGAAGTGCGCCAGGCAGCCAAGACAGCCAGAACGCTGCCCTGAAGTAAGGCAAAAGTAAAAAGGCAAAAGGTAAAAGTGGAGAGCAGCGGGTGATCAGGAAAAATCACCTCCTGAAATCCGGCTTCACTTTTGCCTTTTGCCTTTGCCTATCCCGCCAGATCCTCAAAGTCCTCGATGCTCGGCAATTCAGACAGATCCTTCAATCCGAACTGGAGGAGGAATTCCTTCGACGTCCCGTAGAGCATCGGGCGCCCGACCGTCTCCTTGCGGCCTTTGGTAATGATCAGGCGTTTTTCGAGCAGCGTCCGGATGGCCGAACTGGAACTGACGCCGCGGATTTCGAGGATCTCGGGGATCGTGATCGGCTGTTTGTAGGCGATGACGGCGAGCGTTTCGAGCGCGGGCAGTGAGAGCCGGGCCGACGGCTTTGACCTGAGGTATTTGCGGATGAATTCATGGTGTTGCGGGCGCGTCGAGATGCGCCAGCCGCCGGCGATCTCGCGGATTTCGAGCCCGCCCTGCCGCACTTCGTATTCGGCAATCAGCTCATCAAGCGCCGCGCGGACGTCCGCTTCACTGACTTCGCCGAGGACTTTGCAGAGCTGCCTGGACGACAGCGGCTCGTCAGAGACGAAGAGCAACGCTTCGATCACCGGCTTTAGTTCCTCGCGCGTGGCGGTGATCTCTTCTTCCGCGGTTTCTTCCGCAAGCTCAGGTGAGACTGAATCAGTCAGGCCGGAGACAAGCTCACCAGCTTCCTGCTCCTCAAGCTCTTCGGTCAGTTGTTCGATGGCTTCCAGCTCAGCGGTCAGTTCCTCATCGCTGAGTCCGTTTTCCAGGGCTTTGTTCTCTTCGCTCATACAGTCGTTGGCACGCTCCGGTCCGGGTCTTCGGCCGGTTCCGCGGCCGGAGCCTCACCTGCCGCGGTCTCCGTTTCGGGCGTCTCCTGCCCCTCATCATTGTCCGCGCCGATGACCGACATCTTCTCTTCTTCGCTCCGCTTTCTCGCGAAGATGTCACCCAGGGCCTGCTTCTGAACCAGCACAATTTCCATCTCCTTGGCCAGCTCCAGGAAGACCAGAAAGGTCAGAATCAGTTCGCCTTTACTGCGGGCGGTGTCAAAGACTTCGCGGACGTTGATCTCGTGACGTTCGGCGAGCAGCGATTTGATCTGCCTGAGCTTTTCGCCCATCGTCACTTCGTCGCGGTGAATTTCGATCTGGGCCGCGACCCTGGCGCGTTGCAGTGCTTCGCGAAAGACGCGCAGCAGGTCGAACACCGTCGCCGAAACTTCGGGGTTATTCTTATCTGTTTCCAGCGGCGCGCGCGTGAAGCAGGCGGTTTCAATTTGAGCCCTCGAATGCAGCATATTCGCCGCCGCCTTGAATTTCTGATACTCGAGCAATTGCCCGACCAGTTCCGCGCGCGGGTCTTCGGTCAGATCCTCTTCGCCTTCGCCCTTCGGCTCGGGCGGCAGCAGCATCTTCGACTTGATGTAGATCAGCGTCGCGGCGAGGACGAGGAAATCCCCGGCCACGGCGATGTCGAGTTCCTGCATCAACTGGAGGTATTCCAGATACTGCTGCGTGATCTCGGCGATGGGGATGTTGTAGATGTCAACTTCGTTTTTCCTGATCAGGTAAAGCAGCAGGTCGAGCGGCCCCTCAAACGCCTCCAGCTTCACGCGGTAGTTGTCGCGTGGCGCTTCAGTGTCCGGCTCGAACGATTCAAGCACGGCCGTGCCGGTCGCCGCTTTCTTTTTGTCTTTGGACATCCGCGACTTCTCCCCCGGGCCCGTTACCAGTCAATCTTCACGGCCCTGCGCACTTCACTCATTACCCGCTCGGCTTCAGCTTTCGCGCGGCGCGAGCCTTCCATCAGGATGTCGCGCACTTCGTCCTGGTGGGTGCGGTACCAGGCGAGGCGCTCGGTGATCGGCGCGAGGTATTCGATCAGCGCCTCGGCCAGCGCACGCTTGCGGTCAACGCAGCCGATCCGCGCGTTGCGGCAGTCATCGTCGAACTGATCGGCGACCGCGGCGGGCACGAACAGCCGGTGCATCTGGCAGACGTCGCAGGCCTCGGGGTGGCCCGGGTCGGTACGCCTGATGCGCGTGCGGTCGGTGATCATCCGCCGCGCCTTTTCGCGGATCACGTCGGGCGAATCGGAAAGCTCGATGGTGTTGTTATAGCTCTTCGACATCTTGCGCCCGTCCGTGCCCGTCAGCACCAGCACCTCGGTGTGCAGCGCTTCCGGCTCGGGGAACACCTCTCCGTAAAAATTATTGAAGCGCCGCGCAATCTCGCGGGTGATTTCGATGTGCGCCGCCTGATCCTTGCCGACCGGGACGTAATCGGCTTTGTACAGACAGATGTCCGCCGCCTGCAATACGGGATAGCCGAGGAAGGCGTAATTGCCGATGTCCTTGTCGGTAATGTTCTCACGCTGCTCTTTGTAAGTCGGCACGCGCTCGAGCCAGCCCAGGGGGGTGACGTTCGAGAAGAGCAGGTGCAGCTCCGCGTGTTCAGGCACGAGCGACTGAATAAAGATCGTGCATTTATTCGGATCAAGCCCCGCCGCCAGCCAGTCGGTGACCATCGCCAGCGTATTTTCCTTGATCTTCGATGTGTCGGCGTAATCCGAAGTCAGCGCGTGCCAGTCGGCGATGAAGAAATAACACTCATACTGTGATTGCAGCCCGACCCAGTTTTTCAGCGCGCCCTCGTAGTTGCCGAGATGCAGTTTGCCCGTCGGGCGCATTCCACTGACGATTCGTTTCATAGCGATAACACGAAAACAGATGATGACCGAAACTACGGGGAGTTCCTTGAGGCAAGTCTGACCGCAGGTCAGCGTGATGATCGGCTGCCTGATCCCCGCCCCGAATAAAAAATTCTACAACATCGACATTGCCCAGAGAATGACCGGGTTAACCAGCCTGCTGAGCAGTCCGGATGCTCCGACTGCAAGCAATAACAGCAGGCCGAAGGGGCGGAGTTTGTCATAAGCTTCCGCGAGGCTGTCTGGCAACAGATTTTGCACCATGTGACTGCCATCGAGCGGCGGAATGGGCAACAGATTGAGAATCATCAGGAGGATATTCATCCAGAGCCCCGTTCTCAGAAGCATCTTAATCGGGACCTGGATGTCTCCCAGCGCCGCGCCCGGCGAGGAGATGACAATTTTGAGTAACACGAAACTGATGATTGCGAGAAGCAGGTTGCTGATCGGGCCGGCGGCTGAAGTCCAGAAGTCGCCCCACCTTGAATCACGCATTCTGGATTTATCCACGGGCGTACTTGCCCAACCCATGATTCCTCCCCCTTGTGTCTGGATCAAAGTGAGTAATGGCACGATGACCGTCCCGAAAATATCAATGTGCGGGATAGGGTTGAGAGTAAGGCGCCCCAGATCCTTCGCGGTCGTGTCACCCCATTTGTACGCCATCCAGGCGTGGGAAGCTTCGTGGACAGTGGTCGAGAAAAGAAAGACGGCAAATGGAATCGCAATGTCACCTGGATTTATATTCAATGCCGAGGCTCCTGAATAGTCAGAGAATTACCCGTGGAAAGTCAAAGTAGCACGCGGCTTGAAGCACTGTCAATTAAGGCGCTTGGCGTTCAGGTGTGTTATGATCTGCGGCGGGAAATCAAAGCCGTGAGGTATGCGGAATTGTCATCCACTCTGAAATCAGTCCTGATCTTCTTCCTGATCTGTGGTGTGGCGTCGCTCGCCGGGGCGCAGCCGCAAAGACGCCCGAAGCCCGCGCCGAAAAAGCCTGCGGCCGCGGACGCCAGCCGCGACAAGGATACCGAAGCTGACGCACAACAGGACGCGCAAAAGGCTGCGGCGCTCTTTGATGAGGGCCAGACCGCGCACCAGGCCGGGAAACTGGAAGAGGCCGTCAGGCTTTACGGCGAAGCGATCGAGCGCGACCCGTCGCTCTGGCAGGCAGAGTTTCAGCGCGGCGCGGCTTACCTTTCACTGAACCGGTTGCCGGAAGCCCGTGACTCGATCAAGCACGTCCTCGAACAACTCGCCGAGTTCCCCGATTCGCCCGAACTGCGCGCCATGTCCGCCAAAGCTCAGATCACGCTCGGCGAGATTCTGCTGGCCGGGAACAACCCATCCGAAGCCGAGCCCGCCTTCAGACGTGCCCTCGAACTCCAGCCGGAAGCGGGCCGCGCCCACGCCGGCTTAGCCAGGGTTTTCTTTGCGGCGGGCAAATTCAACGAAGCCGCCGGCGAAGCCCGCGCCGCCGTCAGGGCCGGTGATGACCGCGCCACGAGCCACGCGCTGCTCGGCGCCGCGCTGGTTTCGCTGCGAAAATACGATGAAGCGCTCGCGAGCCTTGATGAAGCGCTGAAGCGCGAACCACAGAACGCCGTCGCGCTGCGTTATCACGCCGAAGTTTTCGTCGCCCGCAAGGATCTGCCGCGCGCGGCGGCTGACTTGCAGGCTTCGCTCAATGCCGATAAAAATACAGTGACGATGCTGCGGCTCGCGGAGGTTTATGCTCAGGCAGGGAAATCGGACGAAGCCGTCAGACTGGCCCGTCAGGTGCTGGAAATTGAGCCGTCGAACAACGCCGCGCGCAACCTGATTGCGGCGGCCACGGTCGAATCGAGCGACGCCAGAGAAGCCATCGCGCAACTGGAAGCCATGCTCAAGGCCGAGCCGAATCGCGCTGACGTGCGCGCCCAGCTCGCGGAAAAATACCTTCCTGCGCAGCCTGACAAGGCGCTCGAACAGTACGCGGCGGCGGCAAAGCTCGAACCGGACAATCTCAATCACCAGATCGGCGTCGGTTCCGCGCTCGTCAAGCTGCGCCGCTTCCAGGAGGCCGCCGAACTGCTCCGCCGCGTCCTCGGACAGAATCCGAAACCTGAGCTGGCATACTTCGCGCACACGAATCTGGCGACGGCGCTCTTCGAGCTGGATGATTACCCGAACGCGGCGAGGGAATATCTGTGGATCCTCAATCACCAGACCGATCAGAAGAAGGCCGCAGTCACGCTCTTCCTGCTCGGCATCTGTTTCGACAAGCTCGGCGATTTCGAGCAGGCGCTCAAGGCTTACGAACAATTCCTGAAAATCGCGCCGCCGGAAAACCAGCTGGAGATAGATAAGGTAAAATTGCGCCTCGAACCGCTCAAAAGACAGCTGGAAAAATCCAGAGGGAAAAGGAAAAAGTAATTCGACCAGTGACCAGTTATGAAAGCTTTGCTGACCATCGTTCTAAGTAGTGCGAGCCTTGCCGCCGGCGCCCTGCCCGCCACCGCTCAGGCTCAGGATCGCCCGCGCACGGTTGCGGAAAATCAGCAGCCGGACAAACCCCCGGACGCGCTCAAAAAGCTGACGGCCGAGGAACAGACGGCGATCAATTCCGGCGGCGGCGCGAATGACCGTACCAAAAACTACCTCCGGGTCGCCGGGGGCAGACTCAAAAATACGCGGGCTTTGCTCGACCAGGAAAAATACTCCGAGGCCGAAGAGCAGCTGGAAATTTACGCCGCCGTCATCGCCGACGCCGGTCGCTTTCTGGCCGCCTCGGTGAAGCCGCGCGACAAGGCGCACAAGACGATGGAGCAGAACCTGAAGGAACAGCTTCACCAGCTTGATGGCATTCGCCGCGACACTCCCGCCGCGTATCTGGACGCCGCGGACAAGGCCGTGAAGACTGCCGAGCGCGTGCGCCTTCAGTCACTCAAGGCGGCGCTCGGCGCCGAAGAGATCCTTAAAACCCCGAACGAACAAATATGAATCACACACTCACCCGCCCTGTCCTTGCTCTGTGCCTCTTCGCGCTGGCGCTTGTCACCGCGGCCGCGGCACAGAAGCGCGATCACCTGACCGAACAGGAAGCCGACCTGGTGCGTGAATTTCAGGCGATTGACAAGCGCATCGAAATCTTCATCAAGGCCGCCGACCGCCGCCTGCTCCTGCTCGCCAACCCCGACGCGAAGCAGACGAAGAAGGAGGAGGAGAAGTGGGGGCCGCTGCCCGTCGGCACGAAGCTGCAACTGCTCGAGGATTACAAGCACATCCTCGAAGAGGCGGAAGAGAAGCTCGACGACACCTACGAGCGCGAAAAGAAGAGCGACCTGCTCTCAAAGGCGCTCGGCAAATTCAAGGAAGCCGCCACGCGCCACCTCCAGCAGTTGCGCTCGCTCGCCCCGCAGCTGACCGACAGGAAGGAGCAGCGCGCCCTGGCCGAAGCCGTCGAAGAGGCCGAGACGGTGACCAAGGGCTCAACCCAGTGAGCCCGCCCACTTACCGCACCGGCACTGCATTCCACCGGTCAATCGGCAGCCGGTCGGCCACCGCGGGCAGGGCCGGGAACTTCTTGTGCGGCTCGGTCTGATACCAGTAAGCCACCGATGAGTAATCATCGCCGCGGTCATTCGACTGCCCGTGTTCGATGGTCACGCGCAGTGCCTTATCGAAAGTCACCGGGTCTTCGATGTGGAAGCGGTACATCGAATGGCGGCCCGTGTAATCGGGGTGCGCGTTGCCTTTGCGCGAGTAGCCGAAGTAAGGGAAGTTGTATTCGCGGTTGAGCAGGTTGAAATTCCACGCGCCGCAGAAGTAATCCTCGAGCCCCGTGCCGATGAGCGTCGGCATCGTGTCCCCGTCAATGTACATCATGTCATCGCCTTCGCCCCACCAGCCGGTCGCCAGCCCCTGAATGTGCATCACCACGCCGACGTAATGGCCGCGCCCGGTCGTGTCCATAATCAGGTAGTTGTTTTTGCCGTCCTGATTCGGCTTGCCCTCGGTGGCTTTGGTGAGTTCACGATTCCACCAGGCGTGAAAGCGGCCCTGCTGCGCGGTGGCGCGCGCCGATTGCGACCCCGCCGCGTAGGATTCGTAATCAACGTAGTAGTAAAAATTATTGATCTTCTGGTCGCCCTGGTTTTCGATCTCGATGCGGGCGCCGCGCGAAAATGGCATCGGGAAAAAGCAGTTGAGCGCGCGGTCGGAAACCGCGAGCGGCGCGCTGGCCCAGTAACCGGGCTCGCCGTAACCCAGGCCGAAGAAATCGCCGATCGGAGCTTCGATGCTCGGGTTCTCTTCGCCGTCCCAGTAAGCGCGCAGCACGATGCGGCGCAGGTGATAACGTTCGGGTGAGGAAATCGTCACCCAGATGTGAGTGACCGTGCCGGCGCCCTCGATTTCCGCGAGCGTGGCTTTCTTTCCGGCCTCGATGCCCGCCAGAAAATCACGATTGCCGCCCGTGCGGTCATAGCTTGAAATCCTCAGGCGTTTGATGCCTTTGCGCAGATTCGCCAGATTGCGCAACGCGCCGACGCCGGGCGTGGCCGACTGGCCGAAGGCGGGCGAACAGAGCAGCGACAACAGAGAGCAGAGAACGATGAGCCGTTTCATGGGGCGATCCTCCAGAGAGAAGTTGTCGCACAACCGGTCGGGTCACGCGACGGTGGCAAAAAGATGGTTTCCGCAAGCGGGAACGTCGGGAGCAGGCTTAGTTCCTGATGAATGATCGCAACGCCGCCGGCTGCGGCTTTGCGCGGCCCGGTGGAATTCACGCCCCGACCGTCCGGCATAATTTCACCCCCGTAGTCCAGGTAAAGGCTGCCGGGGATTTTCATGAGCGTGGATTTGCCCGCGCCGTTTTTGCCGACGAGCGCATGGATGCTGCCCGCGCGTGCGGTCAGGTTCACGCCGTCGAGCGCCCTGGCACCGGGAACTGTTTGCTGCTGCCGCGGGCCTGAAGAACTGTGACGGGTTCACTTCCGCTCGTCGCTTCGCCGATTATTCCGTGCGGGTGACGGGCCTGGTAATGCGCGCGGGTCGCGCCCTTGCGCCCACGATTCAACGCTCAGGTTGCCGAATCGCTGATTGCCGTGTCATGGTCACTTCTTCTTCAGCGCTTCCCTGATCGCCGCTTCCGCGAGCGGGGCCATGATCTTGTACCCATCTGCGTTCGGGTGCAGTCCGTCATTGGCTAGTTCGGCCCTGAGCATGCCCTTGTCGTCAACCGTTCTGCTGAAGTAATCGAGGTAAGTGTGGCCGTTGGCCGCGCAGTAACTCTTCAGCCATTCATTCAGCTTGAGAATCTTTTCCGGCGGGCGGCGGGGAGATTGTTTTCTGTCCGGGTTGTAGTCGTGAATCGGCAGCACGGAAGCGAAGACGACTTTGATGCCGTTCGCCCGCGCCAGCTCGGCCATCGAGGCGTAGTTGTCCTCGATCATCTCTACGGCCATCGGCCCGGTGTTGCCCGCGATGTCATTGGTGCCCGCCAGGATGACGACCACGCTCGGTTTGAGCGCGATCACGTCGGGGCGGAAACGGATGAGCATCTGCGGCGTGGTCTGGCCGCTGATGCCGCGATTGACGTAGGGTTTGCCGGGGAAATATTCGGCCAGCTTCCAGCCGTCGGTGATCGAATCGCCCATAAAGACGACGCGGTCTTCGCCCTTGGCCGGGGGCGCGAGCTTCTCGTTGGCCTCGTGGTAACGCGCGAGCTGCGGCCAGTCGTTCAGCCGCTTCTGCATCTGCTCGATGCGCTGCCGGAGGGCTTCGGGCGAATCGGGCGCGGGCGTCTGCGTCTGCGCCGAAGCAACAGTCGTTAGTGCAAACAGGGAAAAGATGAAGAGCAGAGAGAGGATTTTCTTCCAAGGCTTTCTCGGGCTCACTTGATTCTCCTTTTGAGTTGCCGGACTGACCGGGGGTGAACAAGCCTGATGACGATGCCTGCTGATGTCAGAAAACCTGGCATGAACCGCCACAATTGGCAAGCGAAAGCCTGTCCCCGCGCTGCTCGACGAATCTTTGTCTTCAGGCTTACACTGCGAGCGCAGATACAGGCTGAGTTCGTCAGCCGATCTTCCGTTACCAGACAGGCGCTGGAGAATTTCATCTTATGGATTTGTTCGGGCTGTCCCCTGACCGCGTGGCAGAGAGAGTACGTTCGTCCGGCAGAGACGCCGTCTTACCAACCCTCGCCCAATCGCTCTGGATCGGCAGCTCCGGCTTCTGCTCCGCCAGCCTGCTCGTCTTTGCGACGGTGGCATCGGGCGAGCGGTGGATGTATAGCAATCTGGGCTTGCCCGGCGCTTACGCAACGTGGACTGTCATCTTTATCCTCGCTGGCGGGGCCGTCCTGAGTCCGCTGGTCATTGGCCCGGGCCGGGTGATCCGGTTCTACCTTCTTTTCAGCGCGGCCTTCCTGCTCTACGCGGCGGGCTGGGTGGGCGCTTATTTCACCTTGGGAGGGGTGCGTGGAGAGTGGCTCGGCTCCTTTGCGGGGACGGCTTTGATGGGTCTGGTTCTGGCGGGGGCGTTCGGGGCCGGTCGCGATGCGCCGAAGCTGATTCTCAGTTTGTTTGCGGCCAACTCCGTCGGCTATTTTCTGGGCGAGGTCTGCGCTTCCCGAATCCAGGGGAAAACCGGCATGCTCGTCTGGGGGGCCTGTTACGGGCTGGGGCTCGGCGCTGGTCTCGGTTACGCGCTGTACCGGGCTCAGGCTCCGGTTCGCGAGCGTCTCGCGCGCTGATCAGCCGTCACGTCAGGTGACGGAATTCATGATTGCACGCCGAAACCGGCTCCTGTAGTATGGCCGTCCTGCTCGAGGCGGCGTACCCCGGCAACTCTCATTAGCCCCCGGACAAATCAACTGAAAATATGGCAAAGAAAGCATTGATTACCGGCATCACGGGCCAGGACGGCAGCTATCTGACCGAGCTGCTCCTCGGCAAGGGGTATGAAGTTTACGGCATCATTCGCCGCTCCAGTTCCTTTAATACAGACCGGATTGACCACATCTATCAGGACCCGCACGAATCGCACCTCCGCATGCACCTGATCTACGGTGACCTGAATGACGCCAGTTCGCTCAACAAGATTCTGCGCGACGTGCAGCCGGATGAAATCTACAACCTCGGCGCGCAGTCGCACGTCCGGGTGAGCTTTGATATTCCCGAATACACCGGCGAAGTCACCGGCCTCGGCACGCTCCGCCTGCTCGAATCAATCCGCGAGACCGGCATCAAGCCGCGTTTTTATCAGGCCTCGTCATCAGAACTTTTTGGCAAGGTGCAGGAGATTCCGCAGACCGAGAAGACGCCGTTCTATCCGCGCAGCCCTTACGGCGTGGCCAAGCTCTACTCCTACTGGATCACGGTCAACTATCGCGAGAGTTACGGAATGTATGCGTGCAATGGCATACTTTTTAACCACGAGAGTCCCCGCCGCGGGGAGACCTTCGTGACGCGCAAAGTCACTAAAGCTGCCGCGGCAATCAAGCTTGGCTTACAGAACAAACTCTACCTCGGCAACCTTGATGCGAAGCGCGACTGGGGCTTTGCCGGCGATTACGTCGAAGCCATGTGGCTGATGCTGCAACAGGACGAGCCGGATGATTACGTCATTGCCACCGGCGAGACCTATTCGATCCGCCAGCTGCTGGATGAAGCTTTCGGCCACGTTGATCTGGACTGGAAGCAGCACGTCGAAATTGACCCGCGTTATTACCGGCCGGCGGAAGTTGATCTGCTGATTGGCGACGCGTCGAAGGCGCGCCGGAAACTCGGCTGGGAGCCGAAGGTGAAGTTCCAGGAGCTGGTCAGGATGATGGTTGACGCTGATCTCGCGGCGCTCAGGAAGAAACAATTCGGCGTGAACGGGGAAGGCGAATCCGCGAAGGCCTGACACTCATCGCTATGGCAGAAACATTCCCTTACAAACGGATCGTCGTCACCGGCGGCGCGGGCTTTCTTGGCTCTTACGTGGTCGGGAAATTGCGCGCGCGCGGCTGCGAAAATATTTTTGTCCCGCGCCAGTCCGATTACGATCTGGTCAGGATCGAAGCCGTCCGCCGGCTCTATGACGACGCGCGGCCCGATCTGGTGATCCATCTGGCCGCGATTGTCGGAGGCATCGGCGCGAACCGTCAGAATCCGGGCCGGTACTTTTACGACAACCTGATGATGGGCGTGCAGCTGATCGAAGAGGCGCGGCTGCGGGGCGTCAAAAAATTCGTCGCCACGGGCACAATTTGCGCGTACCCGAAATTCACGCCCGTGCCCTTCCGGGAAGACGATTTGTGGAACGGTTACCCGGAAGAGACGAACGCGCCTTACGGGATGGCGAAGAAGATGATGCTCGTGCAGTCGCAGGCTTATCGCGACCAGTACGGCTTCAACTCGATCTTCCTGTTGCCGGTCAATCTGTACGGGCCTCGCGATAATTTCGATCTCGAAAGCTCGCACGTCATCCCGGCGCTGATCCGCAAGTGCGTCGAGGCGGTCCGTGCCGGCGCGGACGAGATCGTCTGCTGGGGCACGGGCCAGGCGACGCGCGAATTCCTGCACGCGGACGATTGCGCCGAAGGCATTCTGCTGGCGGCCGAAAGGTACGACAAATCCGATCCCGTGAACCTCGGCGCGGGCTTTGAAATTTCAATCAAGGACCTGACCGAAAAGATTTGTGAGCTGACGGGTTTCGGGGGGCGCATCGTCTGGGATTCGTCAAAGCCGGACGGCCAGCCGCGCCGATGTCTGGACACCGGGCGCGCCGAGCGCGAATTTGGTTTCAGGGCGAAAGTCGGTTTTGAAGAGGGGTTGCGCCAGACCATCGAATGGTACAAACAGGCGACGGCGGCGGCGGCGGGTTGATTCGCAGCCGCCGTCCAGGCTAGTATCTGCACCTTTGGCTGACGTGTTTGCGCGCCCCTGTGGCGGGTGCGCAGCCGGGCAGCAGCCCCGGACCACCGATTCGAGATTTGTGACAGACATTTGAAGGAGGCAACTTTGGCAGAAGTAACACTTTATCCCGGAGAGACGATTGAGCAGGCAATGCGCCGCTTCAAGCGGCAGGTTCTGCGCGAAGGAATCATACGCGAAGCCAAGCGCCGGACTTTTTTCCTCAAACCTTGCGAAGCGAAGAAGCTCAAATCCAAACTCGCCCGCTCCCGCTCCCGCAAGACCATGTCCTTCCGTTAAGCCGGACAACGAAGGGAAAAACCAGAAGCCGTTGCGATGGTGATCGAAACTGACTTGCACCATCCGCACGGGCTTCGTGTTTTCCGAAGTAAACAACAATCTTCAGTTGTTAATGCCTTTTGCCTTCGCCGCGACTTCGACCTGCGCGCGCGCCGGGGCCCCGGCCTTCACTTCCAGCGGCACTTTCACGCGCACGCTGTCCACCAGACAAATCTTCTGCGTCTCGTCGTTGCAGAAGTAGATCACTGCGTCAATCGTCGCCGTGCTTTCACCCTTGATCGCCTCGACGGGGATTTCCAGCGGGAATTTCGGCTCGGTGAAATTGCGAGCGGTCTCCTGTGCCGTGATCTTCACCGCCCGGTCATCGCTCGTCTGGTACGCGACATAAAACGGGGCGCCCTGATTGAATTTGAATCCGGAGGGGAGCGCAAACGAGAGGGCAATCGTGCCGCTGCCAGGGGCAATCGTCTGTTTCGCGGTTTCGACGACGCGGCCCCTGAATTTGCGCACCGCGTGCATCGTCAGCTTTTCGAGCCCCTTCAACTCCAGCGTCGAAACCTGCCTGGTCGTCAGATCAACCTTGCGGATCAGATGGTTGTTGGTGTCGGCGACGAACAGAGTGGTTGAAGTGGCCGTGATGCCGCCCGGCTCGCTGAACTGAGCTTTTTTCAGTTCGCCGTCGTTCATCCCGCGGCGGCCCGTGCCCGCGAAGGTCTGGCTCCGGCGCTTCTCGATGTCGAGGACTTTGATTTTGTGGTTGTAGGTATCGGCCACATAAAGCCTCCCGTCCGCATAAACGACGCCGAGCGGGTGTTGCAGTCGCGCGACTGAAGCCGGGCCGTCAACGTCGCCGTAATCGAACAACCCTTCGCCGACAATGGTCCTGACCAGCCCGTCCGGCGCGAGCGAGGCCGCGCGGATCGAACTCACCTCGCTGTCGGCGAAGAAGAGGTCTTTGCCGTCGGTCGTGATACCACTCGGCTGCGCGAGCGCGGCTGCACGCAGCGGGCCGTCCCTGCGGTCTTCGCTGCCGCTGCCTGCGTAAGGTTTCGCCTCGCGGGTTTTCAGATCAACTTCCCACAACTGATGCGGCCCGGCCATCGCGACGTAAAGTTTCCCGTCGTGGACCAGCACGTCCCAGGGAGAATTGAGGGCGACTTTTGTGCCCGTGCCGGGTTCGTTGGATTTCCGCGCCTGCGCGCCGGTCCCGACAATCGTTTCGACGGTGCGCGTTTTGAGGTCGGCCTTGCGGATCAGGTGATTTTCCGTGTCGCAGATGTAAAGCGTCTCGCCGTCGAGCGCGAGGCCCTGTGGGTGATTGAATTCGGCTTCCGCGAATGAGCCATCACGGCCGCCGATTGCCCCGTCGCCGATGACTTCCTGCACCGTCCCGTCGAGCGCGGTCACGATGACGCGGTTGTGATTTGAATCGGTGATGAAGAGGCGATTACCCTTCTCGTCGGCCAGCACCTTGCCCGGGAACTCCAGCAGGCTCGGCGGCGCGAGAGTCTTTTCCGGACGGAACGTTCTCGGATTTTCATCCAGCTCGCCTCTGGCGCGGAAGTAAGCTGCCAGGCCGCCGATCGCGCCGTCGAAGATTTCATAAATCCCCTCGCCCGATCTCTGCCCGACAATTTTGCCTTTCGGGTTGATCAGGACGAGCGTCGGCCATGAGTGCGCGGCGTACTGGTTCCAGATTTCAAAGTCGTGGTCGTTGACGACCGGGTGTTCGATCCCGTAGCGCAGGATCGCCTGACGAATATTCTCGGTCCCTTTTTCGGTCGTGAATTTCGCCGAATGCACGCCGATGACGACAAGCTGGTTTGGGTATTTCGCTTCGAGCTTTTTCAGTTCGGGGATAATGTGCATGCAGTTGATGCAGCAGTAAGTCCAGAAATCAACGAGTACGATCTTGCCGCGCAGGCTGCGCAGCGAAAGCGGTTTGTCCGTATTGAGCCACTCCATCCCGCCGGGGAAGTCGGGGGCATTAACCGATCCCTCGTATTGCGGGTCAGTCTGCGGTTTCGGGTTTTGTGCCATGGCAACCCCTGCCTGTGACACGAGGACACAGGCGGTCAGGAGAAAGAGCGTGGTGATTGTCAGCGCCGAGGCAAAGTCCTGCCGCGTGAAATAAAACAGGCCGTGAACGGAGCCGCGGTTTTGCTCGTGCATAATGATCGTCCCTCTCTGGTGCGGTGACCCGGATTATATGTATTCGTCGAGGGATTATAAACCTGCCGGAAGCCCGGGGAGGTGAGCCGGCTGACAAATGCGCGCGCAGGTTTCATCGGCGCAGCATCTGGCCTAAGATGAGCGTGCGATTATTAAAACGATCCCGGAGAAAATACTTTGCGTAATCTTCTGACTCTCTCGGTCATTCTCGAAATGGTTGCGATCACCGTCTGGGTCGGCGGGATGGCGACACTCGCCCTCATTGCCGCGCCGGCGATCTTTCAGACAGCGCCATCCCGCGAGAGTGCGGGCCGCACCTTCGGGCTGATCCTGAAGCGATTTGCGTGGGTTGCTTATGGCTGCGGCGCAGCAATCCTGATAGCCGGAGCGATCAGATGGGGCGGCAGCTGGCACGGTCTGACTGCGCCGGAACTGGTGCGTTACATCATCGCGCTGCTGATGGTTGTTCTGGCGCTTTATTCCGGGCTGGTGGTTTCGCGCAAACTGGATCAGCTGCGCGAACGGATGGCCGGTGGCATTGACCGCGTGCCGAAAGACGACCCGCGACGAGTCGAATTCAACAAGCTGCACGGAGTTTCGATGACGCTCGTGGCTTTCAACGTGCTGCTCGGTTTTGCGATGGCCGTCATGTTCGTGCTTTAGGAACAGGGCTTGGCCGCCGCTGATAAGGCCGCTCGCGTCATCAATTCAACCGGCGCCTCCCGCCCCGTCCACAGGCGGAATTGCTCAGCCGCCTGCCCGACGAGCATCGCCAGACCACCGAGGGTCTGACAACCGGCGGCTTTCGCATCTTCAAGCAGCGCCGTCTCAAGCGGGTTGTAAATCAGATCGTAGACCATTTTCACCCCGCGCAGTTGATCGGCTCTGACGGGGCTCTGGCCTTCGTCGTGGCCCTGCATGCCGATGGGAGTGCAGTTGATGACGATGTCAGTGTCACCGGCAAAGCTTTCCAGCGAAGCCGCCCGCGCGCCGAACTCTTCGGCCAGCGCCTGTGCTTTCGCGAGATCGCGCGCACAGACGGTTACTTGCGCCCCCCGCTCACTCAGCCCGTAACAGATCGCCCGCGCCGCGCCGCCCGCGCCCAGCACCGCCACCCGCGCGCCGCGCACTTCGGCCAGCGCTTCGAGCGGCTTCATTGCGCCATCCACGTCGGTGTTATAACCGCGCAATTCATCGCCTTCGACAACGACCGTGTTGACAGCGCCGATTCGCCGGGCGGTCGCGTCAACGGAATCAAGGTGCGGCATGATTGAAAGCTTGTGCGGGATTGTCACGCTCAGCCCGCGCAATTGCCAGTCAATCCTTTTTGTCGCGGGCCGCACAAAATCGCGCACGAACTCCCCGACGTCATCAACCTCAAACGGCAGGTAGACTGCGTCAATGCCGAGCGCGGCTAGCGCCGTGTTGTGAATCAGCGGCGAGCGTGAATGGCCGATTGGGTTGCCGATGACGCCCATCACCAGACTGTCTCTGGTCAGTTGTTTGATCCGGTAGAGATCGCGCAGTTCGCGGACGGTCGGCTGCCCGCTGGCGCTTTCAGCCCCGCGCCTGAGCGCGCCGAACGTGAGCATCGCGCCGCGCGAGAGCGCCAGCACGCGAGTTGAAATTCCAGGCAGGCCCATTGCCAGCGCAATCACCTGTCTTGACTCAGGCAACGACTTCGCTTTGTCAATTAGTTCAAAAATTCTCAGGCAGTCGGTAATACGATTCGCCTTCGTGGCGATTTTGATGACTGCCGCCGGCGTGCGCGCAATGCGTTCAAAGATCGCATCAAGGTCGGCGGGCGTCTCGTCAAAATTGTGCCAGGAGCAGATCACCTTGTGCCACTGAATCCGGAACCGGGTCCCGGCCAGACGCTCAACCATATCCAGTTCAATGTCGGCGTAAGCGATCCGGTCCCACGTCCCGAATTGACGCCAGAATCGCAGGCGGTCGTTGAATGGCAGATCGAGTTGACCCCCTTGTTCGCGCGGGCGGTAAGTCAGGATCAGCGGCTTTTCCGTTTTATAGCGTGTTGTCGAGAGACATTTGAGTAAGAAGGAAGGATGATGGTCGGTCAGGTAATCAACCCGCAGCTCAATCGCGTCGGCGACTTTTGATGCTTCTTCAATCGCCTTAAGAAAGGCATCAGTTCTGGCCTCAGTAATTGGAACGCAGATGAGCGAAGTGTTATTTGATAATTCAGCGGTCATCAGTTTTCATCGGCGGAGCAACGGAGGATGATTTCTTGACATCAATATCCCCGAACTTTAGACTTTGAATCGTTCGCTGAAAAGTGTCAACCAGTATGGGGGTGCAATGGCTTCGATGGGAGACCAGAAGCGACGGATGCATACCGGGATGCTTGTAACCCGTACACTGCAAGCAAATGTTAATTGCGAACACTGAACTCGCAATGGCTGCCTAGTTAATCCTAGTTCACAGCCCGTTCGCTCGCGCCCTGCCTGTGGGTGCGAATCCGAGCGTCACTTTTACAGGCTGGCCGCTCAACGCAGGTCAGAGTTGAGGGGCGAGACTTTTCTGGCATAGTTCGCGCGCGGTTCTTCGCCGCTTCAGCTACCGCGCGCGGATGAAAACTCAAGCGAAGCGGCTAAGTATGTAGATTCCTTCGTGGGCGGCTTCCAGACGAGAGTTCGATTCTCTCCACCTCCATTACCTTTCTCAGATTTGAGGTCTGAGTTTTCCCCGCGCTCGCCCCATCAATGAGTTCACTTCCAATAGGCATCTTCGATTCCGGCGTCGGCGGTCTGACCGTGCTGAAGGCGGTGCGCGAGCAGTTGCCGAATGAGGACGTGATTTACCTGGGCGACACGGCGCGCGTGCCTTACGGGACAAAGTCGCCGGGGACGGTCGAGCGGTATGCAGTCGAAGACGCGTCGTTCCTGATTCAGAAGGGCGTGAAGATGATCGTCGTGGCCTGCAACACGGCCTCGGCACTGGCCGCGCCTGCGCTACGCCGGAGGTTCACGCTGCCGCTTCTCGGCGTGATCGGGCCGGGGGCGAGGGCGGCGGCGCGGGCCACACGCAGCGGGCGCATCGGCGTGATCGGCACGGAGGCCACGGTTGCCAGCGGGGCTTATGAGGGCCGCATCCGCGAGGCCTGCGGTGACCGGACGGTCGAAGTTTTTTCGCAGGCTTGTCCTCTCTTCGTGCCACTTGCCGAAGAAGGCGAAACGGATTCGGAGATCACGCGCGCGGTTGCGGAAAAGTATCTGGCTTCGCTGCGCGGGAGGCTGATTGACACGCTTGTCCTGGGTTGTACACATTATCCGCTGCTCAAGCCGGTGATCGCGGAAATGATGGGCGAAGGCGTGACGCTAGTTGATTCAGCCGAAGCCGCGGCGAAGGAAACAGCCGATCTGCTCGCGGAAAAAAATCTGCTCAATCACCGGAGCGGGCGGGCCACAAGCCGCTTTTATGTCACTGACGCGGCGAACAGGTTCCACCGTATCGCCGAAAGATTTCTCGGGGGGCCGCTCGAACATCTCGAAGCGGTCGAGGTATGGGGACATGACAAACTTCCTGCGCGCTGACGGGCGCTCGCCCGGCGAACTGCGGCCGGTGCGGATCACGACCGGGTTCACCAGATATGCCGAAGGATCGGTGCTGATCGAAATGGGCGCCACGCACATCATCTGCAACGCCTCGGTGGAAGATCGCGTGCCGAACTTTCTGAAAGGCAAAGGATCAGGCTGGGTGACGGCGGAATATTCAATGCTGCCGCGCGCCACCGAAACGCGGACTCCGCGCGAAATCGGTCGCGGTGGGCCGTCGGGGCGCACGCACGAAATTCAGCGGCTGATCGGACGCAGCCTGCGCTCGGTCATCAATACTGCCGCGCTCGGCGAACGCACGGTGACGATAGACTGTGACGTGATTCAGGCCGACGGCGGCACACGCACGGCGGCGATCACCGGCGGTTTTGTGGCGCTGGCGCTGGCTCTGCATCGTCAGGTCGAGGCCGGGAAACTGGTGCGCGCGCCGCTGCGCGATTACGTGGCCGCCACGAGCGTCGGGATAGTTGATCAGCGGACGCTGCTGGATCTGGCTTACAGCGAAGACTCGCGCGCCGAAGTTGATATGAACGTGGTCAGGACGGGCGACGGTCGCTTCGTCGAAATCCAGGGGACGGCTGAACACGAGCCGTTCAGCCGCGCCCGGATGGACGAACTGATTGCGGTGGCCGAACACGGCATCGAACAACTGATTGCGCATCAGCGCGCCGCCATCGAAGGCGCGCTCGGCAGCGCGCCGTTACGCGCTATGGAGAAAGCACAGGTATGAGGCGAAGGATGAATCGGCAGTGGCATTTGTTTCTGAAGATCGTGGTCATCGGGTTGCTCGCTCTGACTCCGGTCATGGCGATGCCGCAGGGCGATGACGGGGCCTTTGAAGACCCCGGGGGCAATTATGCCTTGAAGCTGCCGAAAGACTGGCTGGCGGTTGTCAACAAGGACGGGCTTGGGCATGAAGAACTCGACGTGATCGTCTATCGTGGCGTGCGCGAAAATGGCGCGCTCAAGATTCGGCGCCTCACGGTTGAGTCCGGGACGAAGGCGATGGATGCCGCAAAGCGCGATGAGGATCAGTCCCTGCGCTTCCAGCCCGGTTACGTCAGGGGAGGGATTGAGAATTTTGCCTCCGGTTACAACTCCGCCGCGCTGGTGTCTTACGACTACACCCAGGCGGGCAGGCCGAAAACGGGGCGCGCCTACTACATTCTGGTCAATGAGACGACGGTTTACTCGCTCCGGTTTTCCGGCAACCGCAACTCGCTCGCCCCGCTGCGGGCGCAGACGGACGCGATTGCTCGCTCATTCAAGGGGAAATAACTTCGACCTGAAAATGAAGAAGCGCGGAGCAGGCGTTTATCCTGCTCCGCGCTTCTGATCTTCCGGCTGATGATTTTCGCCTGTCAGTCCTCTGGTTAACCGTTATGCCCGCCGCCGGGCTCCCGCGGGCATCTCCTTCAGCACCGCGTCGAGCTTCGTACGACTCCCGCTGCGCACTATTTCAATCTGCACGTGGTCGCCGATGTTCTTTGCGTTGATCAGGCGATCAATGTCATCGCCCGAGCGAATCGGCTGTCCGTCAATGGCGGTGATGATGTCGCCGCCGATGTAAAAGATCGAGCCGCCGATCCGCACCGGCTGTCTGCCGCCGCGAATTCCGGCGCTGTCTGCCGTGCCGCCGGGGGCGACCTCGGAAATCATCCACCCCTGGGTGACCGGCAGGTCGAGCGCGTCAGCCAGACGGGTATTCAGCGGCATGGCCACCACCGCCAGACTGGGCCGCCGCACCCGGCCGTAGGCCAGAATGTCTGAGGCGACGCGTTTGGCCGTGTCCACCGGGACCGCGAAGCCGATCCCGGCGGAAGCGCCCGACGGGCTGTAAATCATCGTGTTGATGCCGACCAGCCGACCGCGTGAATCGAGCAGCGGCCCGCCCGAATTGCCCGGGTTGATCGCGGCGTCGGTCTGCACGACGCCGCCTTCGATCAGCCGCCCGGTGAATTCTGAACGGAGCGGGCGCGCCAGCCCTGAAACAATCCCGGTCGTCAGCGTGTGGTCGAAGCCAAAAGGATTGCCGATGGCCAGCACCTTCTGGCCGACGAACAGAGCCTTTGAATCGCCGAGCGGGATCGGCTTGAGGTCTTCTTTCGGCGCGCTGATTCTGATGATTGCCAGATCGTTGTCCTGGTCCTCGCCGACGATTCTGGCCTTGTAGTGTTTGTTGTTTGACAAGGCGACGTCGAGTTCCTGGGTATCTTGGACGACGTGATAGTTGGTCAGGATGTTCCCTTCCTTATCAATGATTGACCCCGAGCCCGTCCCTTTCTGAGGGACGACCGCGAACCAGTCCTGTACGTAAGTCGTCGAGGTGATGTTGACGACGCTCGGGCTCAGAGCCTGATAAACTTCCGCATTGTTCTTTTCGTCGGTGGCGACCGAAGGGTCACTGATGCCGGCGTCAGCCGTGGCTGTGGCTTTCGCCTTGTCATCAGCTTTCGCGCCCGCCATGCGGCCCAGCAGGGGTGCGCCGAATTTGTCGTAAACAAGCACCGCGCTGGCGGCGAAAACTGCGGCGAGCAGCGCCAGCGCGATCAGCTGTCTGGCCGTGATCTGGTAGGTTGGTTTCATATGAAGTACACTCCTTGCTCTTGAATCGGAATCTCCTTTGAATTTACCTTCGGGCCTGCTCGAAAGTTCCACGAAAACTGATGCTGATCACCCCCGCCCGGTTGCCGCCTCCGGCGGCGCGTCACCCCCGTGACTTTCGCCCGCCGGGTGCCGTGAAGGATAATCTTCCCGATCTGACCCTTCGGATTCAAGTCTGCGGATGGCAGGGAATTCGGGTTATGCTTCAGGGTGACCAGATCAGCGCGCATCGTTCAGTCAGCTTCGAGCGGTGACAGCAGGGCTCATCAACTTCAGAACCATCAGGACAGGTGATACATGATTTCCCGCCACTCCGCCAGTCGGATTCTCAGCGCCCTGCTTGCGGCAGGGCTTTTCTGCGCACTCGCGGCGGGCCGGACCCCTCAGCCGCAGAGCCGGAAAGGCCGGGAGCAGAAACAGCAGCCGCAGGAGGCCGACAAGCTGAGGATTGAGACGGAACTCGTCCAGATTGACGTCGTTGTGGTTGACAAGCAGGGGAAGCTGGTGCGCGATCTCAAACGCGAAGACTTTGAAATCCACGAGGACGGCAAGCCGCAGCCGGTCTCTTACTTTTCCATCGGCACTTCGGTACACCCGGCAGCGTGGCTGAGGACCGAGCCAAAAGGCTCAGGTAAAGGCCCGGAAATAACAAAGAGTACGGCGACGCCTGAGGCGAGCGCCGGGCGCTACATAGTGCTGGCGGTGGATGATTTTCATCTGGCCACGGGTAATCTCATGCAGGCGAAGCAGGCGCTGCTGCGGTTCGTTGATCAGCAACTGGTCGGCAGTGATCAGGTGGCGCTGATTACGACCAGCGGCTCGCTCGGGCTCTATCAGCAGTTCACTACCGACCGCACGGCGTTGCAGCGCGCCATCAATCGCCTGAGCGTTCAGGAGCGCGCCGTCACCAACAGCTTTGACGTCCCGCGCATCACGCCTTACCAGGCCGAGCTGATTGAAGACAACGATTCCGAGGCGTTCGAGCTGGCCGTGCAGGAACTGATCAGGAAGACGCGGGTGCCGCGTCAAAGCGCCGAAGCCGAGGTGCGCGGCAAGGCGCGAATGATCGTGGCCGAGAACACCAGCTTCACCAATGCCACCCTCTCGACCATTGAGGAGACGATTCGCAGCCTGAGGCCACTCAACGGCCGCAAGGTAATGGTACTCGTTTCAGACGGCTTTCTACTCGGCGGCGCCTCTCAGGGGAAGCATTACGACGTGCGGCGCATCACCGACGCCGCGACGCGGTCCGGGGTAGTGATCTACTCGATTGATGCCCGCGGTCTGGTGGCCGTTATTCCCGGCGGTGATGCTTCGCAGCCGGGATTCGGAATTGAAAGCATGCCCGGCGCGCGCTCCCGGATCGAGAGCGCTTCGGTCGAGGCGCAACGCGACGGCCTGAATGCGCTGGCTTACGACACGGGCGGTTTCGCGGTCTTCAATAACAACGACCTCAACCTCGGGTTGCAGAAGGTTCTGGACGATAACGAAACTTATTACGTGATGGCTTATGAGCCGGAAACGGTCTGGCGCGACGGGCGCTTTCACAAAATCGAGGTCCGCGTGAAGGGCCGCCCGGAACTCAAGGTCCGCACGCGCAAAGGTTACCTGGCGCGCGACGAAAAAGCCGAACGCAAAGCCGCCGAGAAGGCGGAAAAAGACGCCGAAAAGCTGAAAACCCTGCTGCCGGAAAAACAGGAAAAGGAGATCAAAGAGGCGAAAACCGCGCAGGTTCGTACCGCGATTGGTTCACTCTTCCCGCTGCGCGGCATTCCGGTGGAGATGTCGGCAGACTTCCTCGACACGGGTGAACCCGGCTCGATGGCCGTCGTCGGCGCGCGCCTTGACGTTTCCGGCGTGAAGTTTGAGCAGATTGGTGGCCGCTACTGCGCCCGGCTGGAAATCGTCACCATGATCTTTGACGAAAAGGGCAAAATTGCTGCCAGCATCAGTGATCAGCCGGATCTGAAACTCAAACCGGAGACGTTTGAGCGCGCGCGCCAGAACGGCATCCGATACGGCAGGACATTCCCCCTCAAACCGGGCTTTTACCAGGTGCGTCTGGCCGTGCGCGAGGAAGGGTCAGCGCAACTCGGCAGCGCCGCGCAGTGGGTGGAGATCGCCGACCTCGGTCAGAAGAAACTGACCCTGAGCAGCATCTTTCTGACCACCAGCGCCGGGGATTTGAAGCAATCACTCGCCTCGACAGGTTCCACACAGAATCCCGAAAACAGTAACGAGCAGCAGGTCAGGCAGGTCACACGTCGCTTCAAACGCGGCACGAGCTTCAACTTCACGCTCTTCATCTACAACGCCAAAGCCGATGCCAAAGGCGAAACTGATCTGGTCATACAGCCGCAGGTCTTTTCCGGCAGCAGACTTATCTTCGCCACGCCGGTCAGTAAAGTCGCCCCGCCGGACGCGAACAGTTCACAACCACAGACCAGGAACGCGCAACCGGTCGCTTATGCGGCACGGCTGTCGCTCACCGGAATCGAACCGGGCAGTTATGAATTGCGGCTGGTGGTGATTGATCGGGCGGCGAAGGTGAGTACGAAGCGGGCACTCAATTTTACGGTTGAATAAAATCAGATCAGGTCAGGGGAGATGAATTTGAGTTCGCCGAAAGAAAATTACTTTCCCGAGCCGTGCGCCAGATGCAAGGGAAGCGGAAAGGTGTTCCCTGAAATTGAGTCTCCATGCTCTGTTTGTCAGGGCAAAGCTTATTTTCTTGTGCTTCGGCCATCACAGAAATGTCGCCGCTGCGAAGGAACAGGCAGGACGGCGATTCAGCCGCGTTGCTTGTACTGTAAAGGAACAGGGTGGATGTTTGTGCAAAATGAATAACTCCGAAACAGACCATTTGTCCGTTGCCCATCTCTAACTCCTGCTCCCTTTCACAATTCCTGCAATTGCCCGCACCTCGCCGACCATCTGCTTGAACATATCGAAGAGCAGAGCCTGCGGTCCGTCGCACAACGCGCGTTCCGGGTAAGGGTGAACGTCAACCAGCAGACCGTCCGCGCCGACCGCTATCCCTGCGCGGGAAAGTGGGATAACCTTTTCACGCTTGCCAGTGCTGTGGCTCGGGTCAATGATGATTGGCAGGTGTGAGATGCGCTGCACGGCCGGCACGAGCGAGAGGTCGAGCGTGAAGCGCGAATGATTCGCAAAAGTCCGCACGCCGCGTTCGCACAGGATGACCTGATAATTGCCCTCGGCCATGATGTATTCGGCGGCGAGCAGAAACTCTTCAATCGTCGCCGCCATCCCGCGTTTGAGCAGCACGGGCTTGCGCGTCTGGCCGGCGCGTTTGAGCAGGCTGAAATTCTGCATGTTGCGCGTGCCGATCTGGATCACGTCGGCATACTTTTCAACCAGATCCAGCGCGGGTTCGTCAACCGCCTCGGTGACGATCCGCAGGCCGTATTGTTCGCGCACGTCGGAGAGAATCTTCAACCCTTCCTCGCCCATCCCCTGAAAAGCATACGGCGAAGTGCGTGGTTTGAATGCGCCGCCGCGAAACCATTTGCAGCCCGCCCCGGCGACGAGCTGCGCCGTCAGCATCGTCTGTTCGCGCGATTCGACGGCGCACACTCCGGCGATGATCGCCGGTTCGTCGCCGCCGATTTCGGCATCGCCGATTCTGATGACGGTCTTCTCCGGCTTCAGCTCACGACCGACGAGCTTGTAGGGTTTGGTGACGCGGACGCATTCGGCCACGCCGGGCAGGTCGGCGAAAGGAGACGGGTCAACCGCGCCGACGTTGCCGGTCACCCCAATGGCCGTGCGATTCGCGCCCGGCATCGGGTGCGCTTTGAGTCCGAGTGATTCGACGGTTTCGACGACACGCCGAATCTCTGCCTCAGTGGCCCCGGCGTTCATAACGATCAGCATGACCTGTGACTCCCTGAAAAGGCCGCCTTTAGCGCGCCTGCGCCGCCTGGTTCTGATGGCGTTTGACGAAGGTGTAGAGTCTGGCCGGGCGGTGTGCGCCGTCGGTGCGGGTTTCCTGAAGCTCGCGAATCCGGCCCTGCGCGAGAATCTTTTTGCGGAAATTCCGCTTGTCCACCGGGCGCTGGAGGATGATTTCGTAGACGCGTTGCAACTCGGAGAGCGTGAATTTTTTCGGCAGCAGTTCGTAACCCACCGTCGTCCACTCCAGCTTGTTCCGGAGCCGCCAGACCGCGTATTCGAGAACCTTCGAGTGATCGAAGGCCAGGCGGGGCGGGTGAAAGACTGAATGCCAGGCGGCGTCGGCGGCGTCGTCCGCGGCGACGATGCTCTGCTGCTCGGCGTCTATCAGGGCGAAGTACGCGACGCTGATCACTCGCCCGCGCGGATCGCGCCCCGGGTCGCCAAAGGTGTAAAGCTGTTCGAGGTAGACATCCTTGACGCCGACCTCTTCTTCGAGTTCACGCGCCGCGGCGCGTTCGAGCGATTCGTCAATTTCGACAAACCCGCCGGGCAGGGCCCACCGGTCCTTGAATGGCTCCTGCTTGCGACGGATCAACAGCACCCTGAGGTCGTCTTCGGCAATCGTGAAGATTACCAGATCAACGGTCACTGACGGTCGCGGATAATCTTTCTTTTTGCTTGCGCTGCTCATCCGGCCTCCCTCTCTTTTCTCTCACAGCTGCTCAGGACATTTTCTCCACCGCTCGTCTGAAGGTTTCGTAATCGCCTTTTGTGAATAGCACGAAAACCACCAGTTCGATAGTGCTTTGCGGATGAGCTACCGCATAGCCGCGAACCGCACCGATCATCGCTCCGGCGCATTCGTCAACCGGGAACCGCGCCACGCCGGTCGCGAGAGCCGGGAAGGCGATTGATTTCAGCTTCAGCTCATCGGCGCGCTTCAGACTGTTGGTGGTCGCGTTGCTGATGATCTCAGCGCTCGATCCGGTCCCCGGCTTTTTCGGGACGTCACGATCTTCGACGCTGTAACCCATCGCCGCCGCGTGGATCACATATCTGTTCGGTAAAGTGCCCGCAGTCGTCACCGCCGCTTCGCCGAGGCGGATCGGGGCCTGCTTTCGCCCTTCTTCATCAATAATGTCTCCACCCTTGCGGCGGATCGCGCCCGCGACGCCAGAACCCAGAACGAGGTGAGTGTTGGCCGCATTGACTATCGCGTCCAAGTCAGGTTGTTCGGTGATGTCGCCCTGTCGGATTTCAATTCGCATAAAACTACCTCCTGCTTTCGATCTCCCTGACCGTTTCCTGCCGCCTCCGTTCCAGCGCGGCGCTGTGGCTGACCGGATAGCGGGCGGCGTCAGTCAGCGCCCGGCAGGCCGCGGGCAGTTGCGCGAGCTGCTGGCACGCGCGTTCCTGCGACTCACGCGGGCCGGGGAGTGGGGTAATCAGCTCACCACCCCGCATCACCGGCACGAGCAGCGGCCGGCAACCTTGGGCGGTATATTCGTTGTTCGTTTCGTCAGGAGCTTCGTCAGCCGCGGCGATGATGTCACCAGCGAAAAGGCCATGCTGATCCCGGGAGCGCCAGACCTGCTTGCGGGAAGGGTAAGTCATCTTGTCGCGGCTGAGTTTCAGCTTCGGTTCGAGGCGACCGTCACTCTCCAACTCGACCAGCTTGTAGATGCCGCCGAGCGCCGGGGCATCTATTGAAGTTGAAATGGCCGTGCCGACGCCGAAGAGGTCTATGGGCGCCCCGGCAGCGAGCAGGCCGGCGATTTTGAATTCATCGAGATCACCGCTGGCCATAACCCTGGTCTGCTGCATTCCGGCCGCGTCGAGGATGGCGCGCACCTGTTTTGACAGCTCCGCCAGATTGCCGCTGTCCAGCCGCACGCCGAGCAGCCCCGGGCCGAACTCGGTCGCCAGGCGTGCGGCGTTGATCGTGTCGTAGGTGTCGAGCAGCAGGATCGTGTGTTCCGGGAAGGTGCGGTGGTAGGCCCGAAAAGCCTCCCGCTCGGTTGCGAACGCCATCGTCCACGAATGCGCCGCCGTGCCGCAGACGGGCAGATCGAAAAGACGCGCGGCTTCGACGTTCGATGTGCCGATGCAGCCGCCGATGAAGGCCGCGCGGGCGGCGTACATGGCGGCCTCCATCCCGTGCGCCCGCCGCGAGCCGAACTCGATGATCCCCCGGCCCCGCGCCGCGCCCACACTGCGCGCCGCCTTGGTGGCGATCATCGTCTGATGGTTGATCGTCGAGAGCAGGTATGTTTCGACCAGCTGCGCCTCGATGATCGGGGCCGTGACGCGAAGCAGCGGCTCGCCCGCAAAGGCGACCGTGCCCTCAGGCATTGCCAGAACTTCGCCGCTGAAGCGGAAGCGGCGCAGGTAATCGAAGAACTCGGGAGCAACCCGTGCGAAGGCCGGAAGACTGCGCAGGTATGCAACCTCCTCTTCGCTGAAAGACAGTGTGCGCAGATACCCGAGCGCCTGCTCAAGCCCGGCCGTCACCAGATATGACCGCTTGGGCGGGAGCCCGCGGACGAACAGCTCGAAACTCGCCAGCCCAAAACAGCCGCTGGCGTGGTAGGCCGCCGCCATCGTCAGTTCGTAGAGATCCAGCGCCAGCCCCGGTGAGCGCAGGCCCGCCGGTTTTTTTTCGCCCCTTCCGCTGTGACTTTTGTTCATCTGGTGATCGTCGAATTCGTCGCCTGTTCTTAGTGTATTGTGAACACTAACGATATGAATCAGTCAGGGCTTTGTCAACCTGATCATTTCTGAATGTTTCAGATCGTTCAGGCTGCCTGGGCGCTGAAAAATTGTATTGACGATAAAATGTAACAATGTTACTACTATGCCAGAACACCCATGCGTATCACCTGCTACTAACGATGCGCACTCAGAATTGACACAACGATCAGCGTTTCCGAAAAAGGTACTCACCTGATCGTTGGCCGACATCAACGGAAGCTCCCGCCGAAAAATTGATAATCGAGACGCCCACGCAGGGTGCATGAGATTAAGTGCTTTGGGCAACTGAGAAGTCAGTCAGGTCTGCCAGAGTTGCCGAAGTCGGGAGATCACGTCATCATCACAGAATCAGCATAGAGCCGTCAGAGCTTTCCGGAGCGCGTTGCCTCGCGCACTTCCAGCAGTCTCAACAACCAGTAATCCAGACAGCGTGCATAGGCCCGGGCCTGCGGGCACAGGTCTGTCATCGGAGCAGAGAATTTATGTTATCGGAGAAGTTCGCCGGGATAACGAAGTTCGGGAAAGGCAAAAAGGGACTCATCGGGCTCGACATCGGTTCGAGCCGGGTCAAGGTCATCGAACTGAAGGCCAGCGGCAAGGGCAGCTATGAGCTGATCAGCATCGGCCAGGTCGGGCTGATGGCCGACACCATCGTGGACGGCCAGATCATTGACGGCAATCACGTCTCTGACTGCATCAACCGCATCTTCGACGATCAGGGGATCAAGAACGATCAGATCGCCACTTCGATTTCCGGCCATGCCGTCATCATCAAGAAGATCAGCGTGCCGGTGATGAGCAACGAGGAGTTGCGCGAGCAGATTCAGTGGGAGGCCGAACAGCACATCCCCTTCGACATTAACGACGTCAACCTCGACTACCACGTGATCGAGGGTCGTGAAGGCGACAATATGGAAGTGCTGCTGGTGGCCTGCAAGAAGGACGTCGTCTCCCAACTGACGCAGGTGGTGTCGCAGGCGGGCAAGTCCCCCACCGTCGTGGATGTGGATGCGTTCGCCATGCAGAACGCCTACGAAGTCAGCTACCGCCCGCAGCCGAATGAGATCGTCATGCTGCTCAACATCGGCGCGAGCTTCATGAGCATCAACATCGTGCGCGGGACGAATTCCGTCTTCACCCGCGACATCTCGATGGGCGGCAACCAGTACACTGACATCCTGCAGCGCGAACTCAGTCTGGCTTTCGAGCAGGCCGAAATCCTCAAGCGCGGCGGCGAAGTCGAGGGGTCAACGGTGACGTTCGCGGACGCGGTCCCGTTCCTGGATTCGGTGACTGAAATGCTCGTGTCGGAGGTGCAGCGCACGCTCGATTTCTTCTACAACCAGGCCAGCCCGGACACCGAAGAGTTGTCCCGGATTCTGGTCGGGGGGGGCTGCTCGAAGATTCACGGCCTGATCCAGTGCCTTTCGGAACGCTTCCGCTCGCCCGTCGAGACGTTCAATCCTTTCCGTTCGATCAACGTCAGCCCGAAAAAATTCGACGAAAACTACATCCAGGAATTTGCGCCTGATATGGCCGTGGCGGTCGGACTCGCGCTGCGCAATGTGGACTAACAGGCGGTCGTCAGTAGTCAGGCGCCGGCCCCTGGTTATAACTGACTGTCAGGCAGGATTTCACTATGATCAAAGTCAATCTTCTCCAGAACACGGTTGAGCGCACGAGCGTGGAGGCGGTCGAGACCGCCATCAGCTCGCAGGGGACGCGGCAGGTCGTTATGGTGTTGATCGCGCTGGGGGCCTGTATCGGGGCCTGCGTGATGGATTACACGATGACGGTGCGCGCCAACACCAAAGTCAAGGAAGAATATGCCGTTGAGGAGAAGACGGCGGCGCAGCTTCAGGACCTCAACAAGCAGGTGACTGAATTGCAGAGCAAGAACAAGGCCGTCGAGGATCGCATCAACGCGATCCAGCGGCTGCGCGCCGATCAGGTCGGGCCGCTCCGCCTCCTGCAGGTGGTCAATGCCCGGCTGCCCGACGACAAGGATTTCCGACTGACCTCCATCAAACAGGACAAGGAGTCGGTGATATTGATCAACGGGTATTCGCCGTCTGAGTCCAAGGTGACGGAGTTTGCTCAGAAACTCGAATTCTCCAACGGCCTGTTCTCAAAATTCAACGTCCAGACCAAACGCATCGCCAACCCGGAGAAGGGTCAGGGTAAAGTCGAGGCGGACGGGTCTGAGAGCGAAGCCGTCGAATTCCAGATTCGCTGCACTTACAGTCCGCAGACCTTGCTCGCCAACGGCGACGCCGACGGCAAAGCTCCTGCCGCTGCCGCGAATCCCACAACTGCTCCTGCCGCTTCGGCACCGAACTCTGACAAGCCGGCGGGCGGGGCCGGAACAGCGCAAGGCGCGGGCAAATAAGCTGCCGAACCAGGGCGAGCGAACCGACGAAACACCGTAAGGGGGTAGAAACAGGATGTTGGGGAAATTCAACGCACTCAATTGGGGAATACAGTTCGCGCTCATGCTGGCGCTGGCCGGGGCCGCGATCTGGGGGTTTGATTACATGTTCCTCACGGCGACAGCCGCCGAGACCAAAGCGAAGAATATCGAACTCGAGAAACTGCGCAGCCAGAACCAGCAGGTGACGGCGGTCAAAAACCGCCTGGCTGATTTCAAGTCGCGTTACGAGCAGCTCAAGGGCGAGTACGAACAGACCAAACAGCTGCTGCCCGAGGCCGTGGAAATCTCGCGCGTGCTGGAGCAGGTTCAGCTGCTCGGCAAGGACAAGCTGAAGGTGAAAACTTTCGAGCCGCAGGACGAACAGCAGAAGGATTTCTACCGCGTCAAACCGATCAAGATCGAAATCGGCGGGACTTATCCGAAGTTGCAGGACTTCTTCCAGCGGGTCTCCGACCTGCGGCGCATCGTCAACGTCACGGACGTCGAGATCAAGGCGGCGCAGCAGCAGCGTGACACTTATTCGCTCGACGCCTCATTCATCATTTCCGCGCTCTACGCCGAACCGGAGGACGTGACCAACCTGAAACCGGCCGAGCCGAAAAAGGCCGAAGCCGCCAAGCCCGGCGCCGCGCCTGCGAAGCAGTAAACCGGGACACCGTTCCGAAAATTATCTCTGACGGAGCAAAGCCAAATGCGATACCATCAGCATCAGGATTCCATCATTCACGGCGTTTCGATTCCCGGGCTCATCCTTGCCCTGGCCGGGACGCTGGTGATGTTCGGCTTCACTCATTCGGCCCTCGCCACCGGCAGCGGAGAGAAGGCCGCGAAGAAAACCGGCGATAAGAATGGCGAATCGGCCAGTGAATCAAGTGCCACTCGCCGTGACCCGTTCATCGTCCCGTCACGCGTCAAACACACCGAGAAACCCAGGAGTTCCGTTAAGGAGCCGCAGCCGATCACCCCCCCGGGGCTGGATATGCGTCTGTCCGACTTCCGCAGCCAGGTGCGGCAGGCCTCGATGACCGGACAGACGGCGCCGGACAAGACGGCCGCGTTCACGATGGGCGAATTGAAGATCAACGGGATCTTCAAAAACTCGGACGGCTACGGCGCCTTCGTGAGCGAAGACGTGAGCGGCAAAAAGATGACTTTCTTTGTCCGGGCCGGGATGCGCACTTACGACGGGGTCATCAAGGAGATCACCCCGACCGGAGTCCGCTTCGTCAAAAACACCCGTTACGACAACGGCTCGGTGCGCCAGACCGAAGAGTTTCGTCCACTGGAAGGTAAAAAGTAGTTTCAGCCGAAAACTGAGACTCGAGCCTTGTTTCCGTCCGCGGCCTCCGGAAATCAGCTTTGCAACTTTCATTCGCCAGCTCGGATAAGCAACCCGGGCTTCGCTCGTGTGGCCCATCACAGAGGTGAGCCGCACCTTTACCCTGACGGTGGATTCCGTCAACGGTCTCCCCGGCGTATTTCATTTATCCGGGATAACATTCGAAACGTGGCAGGAGGTTCTATGTCGAACAAAAAGCGTGCGAGTTCAGTCAGCAGGCTTATGACCATCAGCAGCTCGCTCTGCTTGTCATTGCTGTTCAGCGCTGCGGCACTGGCACAGACTCAGGTGGCCGCCGATGCGACGGCAAAGGCTGCGGCGAAGACAGGCGCGATGGCGAAGACGGCGGGTTCCGTTGATGAAAAGAAAGGCGGCGTCAAGGACTCGCCCACGAACAAAGTCAGCACACTGCCGGCTGCGGTTTCATCCGCGCGCCCGGACGAGAGCAAAACCGGGGCTTCACGAGCGGCCGCCGCAGTGCGGATGATCAATGTGAAAAAGGAAGGGGCTGACGTCGTCGCGGCAATCGAGCTTGACGGCCAGCCGTCATTCGATCATTTCACGCTGACCGGGCCGAATCGTCTGGTCGTTGATGTCAGGAACGCCTCCAACCTCGCCGCGCCGCTCCTCCGGGTCGGGCAGAGCGGGATCGAGCGCGTCCGGACGGGCAACTTCCAGGGGAATGTCCGCGTCGTCTTCGACACCGCCTCGCCTCAGAATTATCAGATCAGCCGCGAGGGAAACCGCATCATCGTCCGCTTTGCCGGAAAACCGGAATCACCCGTCCACCCCCTCCAGAAGGACACGGTGGTGAAGTTTCCGGCCGGATCAGTCACGCCCGCGCCTTCTTCGGTTCCGCCGCTGGCGGCTCCCGCGAAGACGGCGACGGCCAAAGCCGATTCGAAGACCGCACCGGCGAAAACTGAACCGGTGAAGGCCGCCGCCGGCCAGGTAAATGGAAAGACCGACACAGAGTCCAAAGCGCCTGACACGACGGCGAAGGCCACTGAAAAACCGGCCGTCACCGCGACCAGCAGGACGCAGCCGCAGGCTCCGGCAAAGGAGATGAAGGTTCTGGGCTTTGAGGCAAAGTCAGAAAAGTCGCCTGCCGAAAAGAAGCCGCTGCAGGAATCAGCAAAGGCCTCAGCCAAAGAAAATGCCAATGCCTCTGCCACGACTGGCGCGACCGCGAAAAGCAGTGCGCCGGTGACCGCCCGACAGCCTGAGGCCAAAGCCCAGGTCAAACCGGAAACGGTTGCAGTGAGTGACTCGAAGCCGGCGGTCATTCCGGAGCCGAAAGCGTCGGCAAAGCCGGAGTCGTCCGTCGAAACAAAAGCCGCGGTGAAGCAGACTTCGGTGGATACTCCGGCGGTGCCGCGCAAAGTCGAATCCACTTCGCCAGCCCCGGTTGAATCCCGTCCGCGGGTGAGTGAGCAGCAGCCCAGACTCGCAACGGCGCCGGTTCCGACTGCTACGCCGAAGCCGACGCCTGTTTCCGAGCCCCCGCAGAAGCCGCGCGCGGCGGCGCAGCCGACAGGCGTTTTCGACGCGAGCGAATATACCAAGGCCGGTTTCAGCGGCGAGCCGATCAAGCTGGATCTGAAAGCCGTGGACCTGCGTGAGGTGTTGCGCTTCATTTCGGAAACTTACAAAGTCAACTTTGTGGTGGACAAGTCGGTGAGCGATTCGGTCCCGGTGACAGTGAGCGTCGAAGAGGTTCCGTGGAACAAGGCGCTCGACGCGCTGCTGCGGTCGAACCGGCTCGGCATCCAGGTGGAAGGGAACATCCTGCGCGTAATGTCACAGTCCGCGATTGCGGAAGAAGATGACCAGCGCCGCAAGCAGACCGACGCGCGCCAGCAGGCCGCCCCGCTGGTGACCAAACTGATCAAACTGAATTATGCCAAAGCTGCCGGCGGCGGTGCCGCTGGCGGCGGCAGTCCCAGCCCTTCGGGTGGCGCCGGCGGTAATGCCAGCGGTCTTGACGCAGTCATCAAAAGTCGGCTCTCGCCACGCGGGGTGATTCAGCCTGACCCGCGCACCAACACGCTGGTCGTCACCGACATTCCTGAAAACATCGCGATCATTGAGGAGATGATCAGCAAGCTCGACGTGCCTGAAGCGCAGGTCGAGATCGAAGCACGCATCGTGATTGCCAACCGCAACTTCGCGCGTGACCTCGGCGTGCAACTGGCCGGTGTCGCCACGAATCCGAGCCGCGGCGGCCTCGTAGGTTTCACCACACTCCCCAGCGGCGGCAGCGGCAGCGGCGGTGGCACATCGGGACTCAATCCCAATGGAATTCCGGGCGGGATCGTGGGTTCACCTCAGCCATCGGGTACTTTGGGGAATGTTGGCAACAGTATCCTCAGTCTCACCACCGGCATCTTCGGGACTGCACAGATTTCAGCGGTTCTGTCTGCGCAGGAGAGTAAGGGAAACATCAAGACGGTCTCGACTCCGCGCATCACCGCGCAGAATAATCAGGTCGCGAACATCGTCAACGGCGTCCAGATCCCGGTGCAGACTGAAAGCAACAACACGGTCACTGTGACTTTCGTGACGGCGGCCCTCAAGCTGGAAATCACGCCTCAGATCACGGAAGCAGGGACGGTGGTGCTGCACGTGATCGCGGAAAACAACTCCGTCAACCTGGCGATTGCGACCAGAGCCGCGCCGGGCATCAACACCCAGCGCGCCGAAACGACCGTCCTCGTGCCGGACGGCGGCACGACGATCATCGGCGGCATCAACATTGACACCGAGAGCCAGTCGCAGCAGCGGACGCCGGGCGTTTCGCGGATTCCGGGGCTCGGCGAACTGTTCAAGCGCCGGACGGTTTCGCGCCAGAATGATGAGATCCTCTTTTTCATCACGCCGCGCATTTACCGCGCTCTGGAACTTCCGTCTGCCAACCCGGCAGGCAACAAAACCGCTCCGGCTTCCGGCGGGGGCATGTCGAAATAAGCAGCAGGTCGCTGATGGTGAGTGAATGACAAAGGGGCAATAGCGATACGCTCCTGAGTCAGCACTCACCATCAGCGACCCGCGATCTGACTGGCACGGAAGAGTCAGGCCGGGTAAACTTCCCGGTCAGTTTGAAACTCGAAACTTTCAATCGTCCGGTAACGGGAGCGCGCGTGTTTTCAGACTTGCTAAAGCAGATGGTGGGGCGGATTGACGGCGCGCAGGCCGCCGTGATCACGGGCTTCGACGGCATGATCGTCGAGCGCGCGAGCCGGGGCCGGCGTGATGATCTCGATCTGATCGTGGCCGAATACGCGAGCCTGCTGTGCGGCACGATCAGGGCCGCCGGCGACACCGGGCTCGGCGAGCTGCGGGAAATAGTGGTGGCGGCCGACGAGGCGATGCTCATCAGCAAGGTTCTCAGCCCTGAATATTTCCTGCTGCTGGTCGTCTCGGCCGAAGGCAACTTGGGCCGCGCGCGGTTTGAGTTGCGCAAGGCGCAGTTAATCCTCGAACATGAATTTGTCATGTGATTCAATCGCCGGATCACCGTCAGATTTTACGCCGAAAGCCACTGCCATCCCGTGCAATGGCTTTTTTTGATTCCCGCTCGGTCAATTCTCAATCATCCTGCCCGATCAGTTGATTCAATCTGCCTTTCCAGTGACTTGTTCCGACAAAACCCCGCGACCGGCGATAACGGTTTTTGCAATCAATCTCTCGTCAGGTTGATGCAATCGAATGCAAAAAGACTGCTGAATCCGGGAAGGGGAGGCAATTTGCTTTCTTTGCACGGAGGCATCGAAATTGCTGCCAGTGGCGTGGATAGCATCAGAATCTGCCGTGATACAGGCAACCTGACTGATCAGCCGGCCCGCGTGACACGGAGGGCGCTTTCGAGGGAGGTGAACCTGTAAGAAGACAACGTGGTTTTCCCTGACGAGACTGATTGTATTGGAAGAGCCAGCGTGTGTTCGCCTGCCCGGGGAGAAACTTATGACAAGAGAGGATGCGAGAGCGGGAATGCAGAGAAAGAGTCATCGCGGTTTTTCGATCCTGGAGTTGACAGCAGTGGCTGCCATTATCGGCATCACCTCGGCCATTGCCGTTCCGAGTCTGATGGGGCAACTTCGATCTTATCGCCTGGATGCGGCGGCCCAGCAAGTGACGCAGGCGCTCCAGGCGGCCAAGCTGGAGGCCGTCCGGAATAATGCGAGTTATCAGGTCACGTTCGACACCTCGAACAATACTATCCAGGCTGCCTCAAACACTGCGGTCGCTCTGCCTCAGGGCGTGCATTTCGTCTCTCTGGCTTCCGCCAGCCCTGTGCCTTCCATCATCCAGTCCGCGGTCACTGCCGCCTCAGCGGATACCAACGCCATACCCGGGCAGCAGACCAATTCACTGACTGCGGTCTCATTCCCGGCGAGCGGCAGTGCGAACACGTACGTCGCGACTTTCACTGCGCGCGGCCTGCCCGGCAGGGTGAGCGGATCCACCGTCACTTCCGCACCCCCCGGGATGGTCAACTGGGTCTATCTGACTAACGATCAGAATACCGAAAAACAGGCGGTCACTATTACCAACGCGGGCGGCATCCGGATCTGGCGCTGGGACGCCGCGACTTCACAGTGGAAATGAAATCTCTGACCGAAGAAGGGCCGGAGGACAGTCGCCCGGCCTTTCAGACTTCAGACTCTCGATCAACACATATGAAAGCAGTGAATAACCATCGCGGCACGGCGCAGTCAGGGTTCACCATCGTCGAGACCATCTTCGCCTCAGTCATTCTGATGGTGGGGTTGCTGACGGTAGCACAGCTTTTCATCCTGGCGGGACTCTATAACCGGCATTCAAAACAGGACACGCTGGCCACGGTGCTGGCCCACCGCAAGATCGAACAGCTCCTGGCCGTCCCGCTGGATGATGCCCTGATTGCTTACGGGGGCTCGCTGGGCAACAGCAGCAGGACGGCCGGGTATTTCGAGAACTTCTACATTGACCCGGCCACAAAACAGGTCAGCACGACGGCCTGGACTGCCGGGCAGGCGCCCGACTACGTGGTGACCTGGGTGGTCCAGCCCGACAGCCAGAGCCCGGCCATGAGCGGGCTGCGAGTCCTGACCGTGCGTGCCGAGGCGACACGCGCGGCGATGATCGGCAACGGAGTGGACAGCACCAAAGTACTCACCGAAACGGCCGAGATGAGTACCATCCGCACCCCGAGCCAGTAAACGAAGCTTTTGTTTCCGGAGGTTGCCAATGATAAAGAAGGCTGCACAACAGGGGTTCAGTCTGATCGAAACGGTTGTAGCCCTCAGCATTTCAATTGGCCTGCTCGTAGTCATCAGTACGCTCCTGATGAAGAACCAGGAATCATTTCTGGTTCAGGCCGCGACGACGGACCTGCAGCAGAACTATCGCACGGCGATGGATCTGATGACCCGCGACATCGTGGCCGCGGGCGCGGGACTTCCGCAGTTTCTCGGCCCGGTCGCCGGAGTTGATGGCGGCACCGATTCGAGCGGAAGTCCGCTGACTGACGGCAGCGGGCGGCCGCTGACTGATGAGCTTCTGCTCCTCTATGGCGATCCGAGCTTCCCCTCTCTGACCGTGACCAACGGGCCTGTTTCCGGCCGCACGGCTTCGATCAACGTGGCTGACCCGACGACCGGGCCGGCGCCGTCCTTCAGCGATGGCGATAATTTCATTCTCTACGCGGTCTCACAGCCGAACGCGGTCCCGACGGCTGACAGCGCCGAGTTTGATGTTTTCACCCTCAGCTCTCATTCGGCGATTTCAGGTGGCATGCAACTGACGGGCAGCGCGAACTCGGCAGTCAATCCCCCCAACTGGTCGAATATTGCTTTCCCCAGCGCCGCCGCGCTGCGGCTGGTGCGGCTCGACCAGTGGATTCACTACCGCGTTGACACGAGTGCCAACGAGTTGCAGCGTCGGGTCAACGGCGGCGCCTGGGTGACTGTGGCCCGCAACATCACCAACCTCCAGATTCAGTACTGGATCGAGAATATTGACCAGAGTACCAGTCCTCCGACTGTGACCAACAGTCTGGTCAATCAGGCCGACATCACCAGCGCCAACAACCGCGCCGAGATTCGGGCCATCTTCCTGACCCTGACGGGTCAACTGCAGGTGGCGCGCGTCAGCGGTGGGCAGGGACAGAGTACGATTTCCCAGACCATCGAAATCACACCGCGCAATCTGGCCCTGCCGGGGTTTGTGCTTAACCGGTAGACGCGCCGAAAAAGAATTGAAGCTGCGAGTTGAAGGCGACCCTGGAACACCCGATGCTCGCTGCCCGATCTGAACGGGGAGTAGTAATATGACGAACACTTCGCACCAGATTCACCGTCGCGATTCGTCCGAGCGCGGTGTAGCGATGATCTCTTCATTGATGGCCCTGCTGCTGCTGACGGTCCTCGGGCTGGCCGTCACGCTTTCCGCCACCAGTGAAAGTACTATGAGCGCCACCTACCGCCGCAACGACCAGGCTTTCTTCGCCGCCGATGCGGGGATCAGTCTGGCCCGCGAGACGCTGCGGCTCCAGCTCAAGAATGCGATTGATGCGAACGCCGCAGCCGCGCAGGTTGACTTCCCCCAGAATTCCGGTCAGGCGTTCGATGACAGTCAGCTGACCAGCATCCTGACCAACCCGAACCTTTTGACGAATGCCGCCGGATCCCCGATTGCCAGCGCGGTGGCGGCGCTCAATGTGCGCGGGAGTGTGCTGGGTAGTTTCGGTTCCTTCAATACAACCACCAGTGACATCCAGCTGACTCTGCTGGGGGCGCCGATCATCGGAACCCGTCCAAATCCGATCAACGGGATCGCCCAGCCGCCATCAACCGTTACCCAGCAATACTCTTACAGCATCACTTCGCGCGGTAATAACAACGTCGCCTCCGGCAGCCCTTACCAGGCGGTCGCGCAGGCCGCCGAGTCGGGCGTCATCAGCATTACTCTGAATGCGAATGTCCAGCAGAGTACGGTCACGAATCCGACCATGACACGAGCCTTCAGCTCCTACGCGGCCTTTTTCAACCGATTCAGCTCAAGCGGCACCCTGGCCTCAGGCACTTTCACCGGGCCGGTTCACACCAACCAGCGCTTCCGCTTCAGTTCAGGCCTGCCGGTCACCTTCCAGGGGGCCGTCACGCAGGCCGGTTCACCCAACACTTACGATTACAACGGCACGGGCTACAACGTCAGTAACACCAACAGACCCGGCCTGACTTTTCAAAGCACGTATACGACGGTCGCTGATGTGCCGCTGCCGCAGAATGTTTATGCCCAGCAACTGGCTGTCCTGAATTCGACCGGCACGACTGACTCGACTTTCACCTCGGCGCAACCGACCACCACACAACTGGTGGCCAACCTGAGGAAGGCCAACAACACGGCGCCCGGCACGACTTCCGGGAGTCTCAACGCCGGGGTTTACGTCCCCTCGTCCGACGGGGTCAACATCACCGGCGGCGGGATTTATGTGCAGGGCGCTGCCAGCAACGTTCAACTTTCAGTCAACGGCAATGGAAATCAGGTTTATTCGATCACGCAGGGGGGGACGACAACGACGATCACCGTCGTCGCTCCGAACGGCTCTTCGCCGGGCTCGACCACGATCTCGAGCGGCGGCAGCACGACCACCTTCCAAGGTGTGCCCCTGGATAAGAGTGACCCGCAAAACATCAGGCCCGGGGCCTCACTCTTCGTCAATGGCAATATCAGCGCCCTGCATGGGCCGGCGGCTTCCGGAGGGGCGACCGGGCCTGCGCTCTCAAGCAACACAGCCGTCAGCGTGGTTTCCACCGGGGACATCACCATCACGGGCGACCTCAAGTACGAGCAGCCGGTGGTCAATACTGATGGGACTTACGCCAGCGGGTGGCAGAATGCCAGCAACGTCCTTGGCATCTACACCAACAGCGGCGTTGTCAACCTGACGCCGAGCAGTACCTACACCACCGGCAACTACAGCCTGACGCTTGACGCGGCAATCGCCGCCTTCAATGAACCCGCGTTGAATGCAAATTCGAGCGCCAACACCGGGGGGATTCTCTTTAACTGCTCCTGCAGCCTGAACAGCAATAGTGTTCTGACTCTGCGGGGGAGCCGCATTCAGTCGGCGATCCTGTCAATCGGCTATGGAGGCGGCAGCAGCGGCCACCGTAATGTCTTCTTCGACCCGCGCTTCGCCAACGGCGCTTTCGCCCCTCCTTTCTTCCCGGTCACGCAACTGCAGAATAACTCGAACTCGACGACAACCTTCTCCGCGTCGCTCAGCACCAGCAATGTTGCGACTCAGTCCAACACCTGGCAGCGAATCACCTACTGAGCCGGCGGGAGCAGGAAGACGAAAGCAATAAAGCCATGCCGTGCAGCTTCACCGCCCTGATTTTTATCAGGCGTAATCAGCAGGGCTGAAGTTTACCGGAAAGTATGGCCGGGGCTTTTGGCTTTCTGTCATTCATTGTGGTCATTCTGCCTGATTAAGTCGGTTCAATTTGCAGGCATCGCGAATCGTCCTTCCGGAAACTGCAGTACCAAATCAGGGATCTTCCAATCAGATTCTGTCAAATTGATGTGATTGAATGCAAAAAGACCGCTCAAGCCGGGGGGAGCGGGTATTTTGCTTTCTTTCCACAGGTGGCATCGGAATTGCGAATGCGGGTGAGGTCAACACCAGGGCCTGCTGTAATTGCGGGCAGCCTGTGTGATCAGGGTCAGCCGCATCGGTTTATGTCGAGAACGCTTTTCGGGAAAGACGAATCTATGAGAAAACAACGTGGCTTTTCGATGCTGGAAGTGATTACCGTCGCGGCGGTGATCGGCACTGCAGTTGCCGTTTCTGCCCCCAGCCTGACCAGGGCGATGAGGTCTTACCGGCTGAGCGCTGGCGCACAGCAGATTGCCGGGGCGATTCAGACGGCGAAATTGAGGGCGATTGGCGCCAACCAGTCGCAGTCAATCTTTTTCGACACCACTAATAACACGATTGCGGTCGCCAACGCGGCAACTGTCGTGTCCCTGCCATCCGGGATTCAGTTTGTCACACCCACTGTTGATGCGCCGCCAATGGTAGCTACCGCTATCACAAATGCGGCATCAATCCCCAACCAGCAGAGCGATCCGCATGCCGCAGTTTCTTTTCCTGTTGGTAGTCCTACAACAGTTCGCGAGGCTGTATTCAACTGGCGTGGTCTGCCTGCTGTCTCACCCGGCGCCGTCAACTGGGTATACCTGACCAATACCCAGGGCGAACTAATGGCGGTGACCTTAAGCAGCGCGGGCAGTGTGAATGTGTGGCGCTGGGATCCCGGAGCATCCTCCTGGGTTTCGTCCAAACACGGATAGGCAAACAGAGCGGACGCGGCAGGCAATACCAGAGGGGATTCGGTTAACAGCGACAGCTGAAGTAAATTCCAGGGGTAAGAAAGGAATCGGTCGTATGGGAGTCAGGAGAACACGAAAACATCATTCCTCGCAATCAGGCTTTACCCTGATCGAAGTCACAATTGCCGCGCTCATCACGACGGTCGGGCTGCTGACACTCGCGCAACTGTTTGCGCTCGCCGCGATACATAACCTGAGTTCGAAGCAGACGACGATGGCAACGATGGTCGCCAGTCACAAAGTCGAACAGATTCTGGCCATCCCGCGGACCGGCAGCGCGCTCAGCACTCAACTTGATCCCGGCGGGGCGCTCGGCCGGAGTAATGCTGTGGCAGGCTATTTCCAGAACTATTATGTTGACACTACTACCAAACAGTTCAGCGCCACGCCGTTTGTGAGCGGGCAGCAGCCCAGCTATATCGTGACCTGGAAGATTGAAACGGATAACGCTCCCGCGCCGGCTGTAACGATACCGGGGTTGCGCCGGATCACGGTGCGCGCGGAAGCGGCGCAAGCAGGGACGATCGGCAACGGGGTTACCAGTACACAGCAGGTCGAGGTCGCGGAGATTTCCACAATCCGCATCAGATAACCAGGAAGATCATCCCCAGGGAAAGATCATGAAAAAGAAGACACAGCAGGGCGGGTTTAGTCTGATAGAGTTGCTCGTGGCGATGGCCCTCACGGTCGGGCTGACGGGCGCCATCTTTTATCTTTTGAATCAGTCTCAGGCAGCCTTTGTCGTTGAAGGGGCGGTGGCCGATAACGCTCAGAACTTTCGCGCGGCGCTGGATCTGCTCAACCGTGACATTCAGGCTGCCGGCGCGGGGCTGCCCGGCTTCCTCGGCCCTGTGGCGGGTAATGATGGCGGCGTTGACGGGTCGGGTAATCCGCTGCCGGATGAAATCCTGCTTCTCTACAGCGCGACGACTACGGGCTTCCCGGCGACCATCCAGACGGCCAGCGCGCTCTCCGGCCCGGGGGCTGTCCTTAACGCGCAGAACCCGCTGGTTGGCTCGGCGCCTGTCTTTAGTAATGGGAGCGACTACATCATTTATACCACCGCACAGCCGCAGGCGATTCCGACACCTGCTAACGCAGAGTTTTATGTCTTTACGCTTGATTCACAAACCCCGATCAGCGGGGGGACGTCACTGACACCGAGATCCACTCCCGCAGTCAGTCTGCCTGGCTGGTCAAATCTCAGTTTCCCGTCAACGACGGCATTGCAGATTGCGCCGCTCAGTGAAGTCGTGCGTTACAAGGTGGATTCGACGACGAAACAGCTGCAGCGCAAAGTCAACGGCGGGAACTTTGTGACTGTGGCTGAAAACATTGCCAACCTGCAACTGAGTTATCTGACTGAACAGGCAGACAACACCACCAGCCCTCCCACCCTCACTTCCGTGGCGGTAGACCAGGTCGGGACATCTAACACCAATAATCGCGCGCTGATTCGCGCGGTGCAGGTGACCGTGACCGCGCGGACACAGATGGGGCAGGTCGCGGATCGTCAGGGAGAACGGACCATCTCTGAAACCATTCAGGTCACCCCGCGCAACCTGGTGCTGCCGGGCTTTGTGGTCAACCGGTAGACAATCATTTGCCCGTCTGTTCACTGTCAGGGCGTGTCGTCGGCACGACAGATCAACATTTACAGCGGAGAGAATATTATGAGAAGCAGAACACGAGGATCGGCCAGTACGCGGCCAGAGCAGGGAATGGCGATGGTGACGGCATTGATGAGTCTGATACTGATGACCGGCCTTGGCCTCGCCCTGATGTCTACTACCTCCACGGAACTCACAATGAGTGGCAATCATCGCCGCAATGAGCAGGCATTCTTCGCGGCGGACGCGGGGATTGGGATTGCACGCGAAGCGTTACGGACTGAATTGAACAATAAAATCTTGGCGGACTCCGCGACTGTGGCCTCCGGGATCTCGATCGCTCCGAGCACGGCATTCAGTTCTTCTCAGGTGGATCAGCTGAAAGGGATTCTGACCAATAGCAATCTGTTCACGCAGAATGGCGTTCCGATCACGAATGCGCTGACATCAGTCAACGCTCGCAAAAATGCCGATGCGCTTAACGGCAATGGCACGTTCACTGTTACCTACACGCTCAGCCCCAATGGCAACCCGACAGTCATCTCACGGCCTGCCAACTCCACCATCAACGGGGCCGTCTGGGTTACCCCGCCGCCGCAGGCGATCGTGATGAACTACGCTTACGAAATCGTCGCTACCGGAACCAATGACGTGAGTAACTCCAACCCCTTCCGGGCGCAGGCCAAAGCCAGTGAGCGTGGCTTTATTACGCTCACCCTGAACCCCACGATTGCAGGGGGGACTGTGAGCTACAGACGTTCCTTCAGTCAGTATGGCGCTTTTTTTGACCGCTTCACAGGCTCTCTGGCGTCCGGCACTTTCCGAGGGCCGTTCCACACCAATCAACAACTGGGAATCAGTACCAGCGGTTCCGTCATCTTCAAGGATAAGGTGACACAGTCCGGAGGGAATACTTATAACTACGGCAGCGGCACAAAGACTGTGAACAACACTGACTGGCCGGGGGTAGACTATCAGAGTACCTTCACTACAGCCCCGACAGTACCACTGCCTGACAACGTTTATTCCCAGCCGTATGCGGTCCTCAATAAAACCGGGTTACATTCCGGCAGCAATTATGAACCGACGGCCACGGAACTGACGACCGGGACGACCAAAGTGTTAGGCGCCAACAAGGCCGTGCCTGCTGTGAGTGGGGGCACGATTGCCAATGGCGTCTATCTGCCTTCTTCAGATAACATGAACATCACCGGCGGAGGAATTTATGTGAAGGGTAGTGCCGAGGTTGAGCTTTCAGTCACTTCCGGCGGCGCTCAGGTCTACAAAATCACGCAGGGAACAATTACGACAGAGATCACTGTAACCGGAACGGATTCATCAGGCTCTACGACCGTCGTCAGAAAGAACGGCAGCACGGTGACTTCTACCGAAAGCTACACGGGTGTGCCGATGGATGCCACCGATCCGACGCAGCCCGCAAAGCAGGGGGTCTCGCTTTACGTCAGCGGCGACATCACTTCTTTGCATGGCCCGGCTGGGGTGGGTTCCGGAAGCTCACGAACAACCGCTCCGGCAATCGCGAGTCAGACGCGGGTGACAGTGACCGCACTCAGTGACATTACGGTTACCGGTGACCTGAAGTATCAGGACCCGACCGTTGACCCGCTGACGGGACTTCCGACGGCCAATGCCGATCAGAAAACAAACATCCTTGGCATCTTCACCAACAGCGGGATGGTCAACCTGAATCCAAGTTCGACGTATACGACACAAAATTACAGCCTCACGATTGACGCGGCGATTGCGACCTTCGATGAAGCGGCGCTGAACAGTAATTCCAGCCTTAATACCGGTGGGATTTATTACAACGGTCCCACTCTCAACAGCAACAGCCGTCTGCTGATACGTGGGAGCCGTATTCAGTCAAAGATCCTGAGCATCGGCTACGGCGGGGGCAGCAGCGGGACGCGTGACGTTTTCTTCGATGAAAGATTCAGAGATGGGGTAGTCGCTCCGCCGTTTTTCCCGACCACCCTGTTGCAGGACCCTCCGGTCCCATTTTCCCTGGCGCTTAGTACCAGCGGCGTCGCGAGTCAGTCGAACACCTGGCAGAGGACCAATTGAGCCAGCCAGTCCGAATCTTTATCGCGGGTTTCATCGGTCTGGCCTCCGACAGTTCGGTGCCAGTTCGCTGCGGCACAACATCACCGCCCAAGCGTTTATAGTGAAGCGGTAATCTGATGCCGGGTCAGAGCAGTTCAACCCGGAGGTCAGGCTCAGGTCTGAATGGCTCTGGCGCGGGTTGAGAGAGTGACAGTGGCGTATCAACCGAGGCGGTAACCTCCGGTTTTCCGAGGACCAGCCGTGACCGCCGCGCCGGCCCGACCAGTGTCTGCCCGTCCTGCATTTCGCGCAGTTTCGCGACATCGCGCTGCATCTCCGGCGATTCGAGGAGGCAGGAGTTCAGACATTCAATCAGCCGCCCGGCGTGTTCCGCCAGTGGCGCGGCCAGCCGGTAATAAACCCACAATCCGTCCTTACGGTCACTTACCAGTCCGGCGCGCTTCAGGTACGCGAGGTGACGTGAAACTTTCGGCTGGTTCGTCCCCAGCACGTCAACAAGGTGGCAGACACAGACCTCTCCCTCCGCGGCCAGCAGATTCAGCAGCCGCAACCGGGTTTCGTCAGCACACGCCTTGAACAGCGCCGCCAGTTGCGGCAGCCACTTCAGTCCTGCCGGGCTCTTCCTGCGCGCCGGGGCTTTTCCCTGAGTCATAGTTCGTGCATTATAGCCAGCGATTTCTGATTGTGGAAGCGTATTTGCTTTGACGGATGTAAAGGGCTGACGCATATTTGGCGCATACGGGCAGGCGTATTTAGTTGATGTGTCGTGCGAACTGGCCCTGCTCTTCCCGAAACAGCACTGATTAGTGGAGTGATGCGATGAATCCGATGATTACTCAGGCGCCGCCCGGTGGCTCTGAAGCAGTGGGTGAGGTTCTGGCGCTGTTGCGTGAAACTGGTTTGCCGGAAGAAGGCGTTGCCGAACACTTCGACAACTTTCTGATTGCCCGCGACGGTCCGCGGCTGACTGGCTGTATTGGGATGGAGCGTTATGGCGATGTCGCGTTGCTGCGCTCACTGGCCGTCGTGCCGGACCGCCAGCGTGACGGGCTGGGAAAAATGCTGACCGCGCGGCTGCTGGAAGATGCGCAGTCCGCAGGCGTCCGCGAAGTCATTCTGCTGACGACGACCGCAAAGGATTTCTTTGCGCATCATTTCGGCTTTATCCCGACTGAGCGGACGCAGTTTGACGACGCATTTTCATCCTCGCCCGAATGGCACCTGCCGCACTGCTCGGCAGCCGTCTGCATGCATATTCGGCTGGGCGTATGAAGTGGTCGCAGGTCAGGGCTCTTCCCGCTCGCGTTTGCGTGCCTCCCGCCAGAGCCGGCGCAACTTTGAAGCCGTCACGCCGGTCAGTCCTGCAGGATCGAATGCGCCGATCACGCCGAAGATCATGCGCAGCCGGATGCGCGGCGGGTAGATCGCGATATATTCCGGCTCGACGAATGACGGCGCAAATTTTGATTTGAAGCGGTGGAGCGCCTTGAAGTGGTAGAAGGCGTCGAGGTGTTCGTAAATCAGCCCGAGCAGGCGCGAAAGGTTGCGGAATTGTTTGCCCGGCTTCACCCCGGCCAGCGGCGAAGTGCCAAGCGTGGCGAGTTCAGCGCCTTCATCCGCGAGCTGACGGAGCGTTTCGACCACGAGCAGTTCACTCACGCCGCGCTCTGAATCGGGGCGGCGGATCAGGTCTTCCAGATACCAGCCATTCCGCGCATAGATCGGCGAACAGGCGAGCATCCCTTCCAGTTTTCCCGCTGCGTTCCAAGCCAGGAAGTAACGCTTATGTTCACTCAATACGAACGGATTGAGTTCGAGCAGCCAGCCGAGCGCATCCACCTCGCGAGTGTTGATCCAAGCCTGGCAGAGTGCTTCGATCTGCTCACGCTTTTTCGCGCTTTTATCCTTTTGCGGATCGTAACGCTCAACGACAATTCCGGCCTTACGGGCCTGATTGACTCCTGAACGGACTTTCTTGCCGCGGTCACCCAGAGGCTTCCACGTGGGCAGCCGGAAGTAGCCTGATTCGCCGATGCGCAGCAGGCCCATGCCGCAGGCTTCGGCGACCTCCGCGAACTGCGGGCCGACAGGCAGCATCAGGCAATCGAGCTTCTGCCCGCGGCAGAAGCCGAGGAAACGGCGCGTGACTTCGGTCAGGTTTTCACGCGGGGCGAGCGGCGCGGCGGCGACCACGACGATGCTTCCCACCCGGCGATAAACGACGGAGGCGTCAAGTTCATCCGCAGACCACACGCTCATTCCCGGATAGAGTGAGAGGAAAGACTGATGCTCGTAACTATGTCGCCGCACGACCCCGGCCAGATTCGCCTCCGGCTGCCAATGATCGGTGTCGAGCGCCCGGCGCGCGCGTTGCACCGTCACCCAGTCGCCATCAAGCGCCAGTGCGCAACGCCCGGCGGCAATGATCTCTGCGGCCTCGTGCGCGGCGCGACGGTCAAGTCCCGCGCGCCGCAACACATCAATCGTCCCGCCCGCCGCCGCGCCCGCCAGCATCCCCGTCGCCGTTATGCGTAGCGCGTGCATCGCGGCTGCGCGGGCCAGGTTCCCGGCCAGAAAAAGATGCCCGCCGCCGGGCAGCAGGAAAGAGACCGCCGCGCCCAGCGCGCCGCCCCAGAACACCGACTTCTTCAATCCGGATTTGACGAAAGAATGTTTCTTGTCCTGCCCGAGAATTGAAAGGCAATCCGCCGCAATGCCATCAGCCACGAGCCGCCTGACTGCTTCCTGCGCCTGCCTGAGCGTGTCATAGCTGCCAATGACTTTTGCCATAAGGGGAGAGAGAAGCAGCGAGCGGCAGATGACAGGCGATGCAAATCCGCCACCTGTCGTTCGGCCTATCTTTTCTGTTTCGGGTCAAGCCACTCGCGCAGGCCGTCGCCGACGAAGTTGAAGGCCATTACCGTGAGCATCACCGCAAGACCGGGGAAGATGAGCAGGTGCGGCGCGACTCGCAGATAATTACGGGCGTCGTTGAGCATCGAACCCCAGCTCGGCGCCGGAGGGGGAACTCCGAGGCCGAGAAAGCTCAGGCTCGCTTCGGACAGCACCGCGCCGGCCATCCCCAGACTCGCCTGCACGATTAGCGGCTGTATCGCATTTGGCAGGACGTGACGCAGCAGAATGCGCACATCACCCGCCCCGAGCGCGCGCGCCGCCGTGACGAAATCGTATTCGCGCACTTTCAGCACCTGCCCCCGGATCAGCCGCGCGTAACCGACCCAGCCGATGACCGACAAGGCGAGAATCAGGTTGTTGAGACTCGGCCCCAGGAAAGCCACCATCGCGATTGCCAGCAGGATGCTCGGGAAGGCGAGAAAGACGTTGAAGAGGAAGCCTGAGAAGAACCGATCCACCCAGCCGCCGTAATAACCTGACACGGCCCCGATGAGCATTCCGATCAAAGACGAAATCAGCACGACCGTCACGCCGACACGCATCGAGATGCGCGCGCCGTAAACGATCCGCGACAGCACGTCTCGCCCGAGGTCGTCGAGTCCGAGCGGATGCTCGCGCGAGGGTTTGAGCCGCTCTTCGAGCGGCTGACTGCCCCGCGCCGGATTCTGCACGCGCGGGTCGTAAGGCGCAATGAGCGGCGCAAAAATCGCGACGACGAAGAACAGCGTGATGATGACGAATCCGATTTTACCGAGGCGTGTCATTCGACCTTGATGCGCGGATCGAGCAGGCGATAAGCCAGATCCGTCAGGATGTTGGCAATGATGTAAGTCAGCGCGATCATCAGAATGCAGCCCTGCACCAGCGGATAATCGCGCGAATTGATCGCGTCAATCGTCAGCCGCCCGAGGCCCGGCCAACTGAAGATCGTTTCGGTAATGATCGCCCCGGCAAGCAGCACGCCGAATTGCAGGCCGATGACCGTAACGACCGGGATCAGGCCATTTTTCAGCACGTGCTTGTAAATCACCTGCCGTTCGCCCAGACCCTTCGCCCGCGCGGTGCGGACGTAATCTTCATTCAGCTCTTCGATCACGCTCGAGCGGACCATGCGCGTCAGGATCGCCGCCAGCGCCGCGCCGAGCGTGACGGACGGCAGGATCAGGTATTCGGGCCCGTAGCGCCCCGCGACGGGCAGCCAGTCAAGCTTGATGGCAAAGGCCAGAATCATCAGCGGCCCGATCACGAACCCGGGCGCGCTGATGCCGAGCAGCGCAATGACCGAAGCGAGATTATCTATCAGCTTCCCCTGATTGGTCCCTGCCGTCACTCCGAGCGGAATCGCGATCAGAATCGCGACGGCGAGGCCGGCCAGCGCCAGCTCAATCGTCGCCGGGTAACGGTTGAGAATTTTACCCAGCACATGGTCATTCGGGTTCTGAAGACTGACGCCGAGATCGCCGCGCGCAATGCCTTTCCAGTAGTTGACGTACTGCTGCGTCAGCGGCAGATCGAGACCAAGCTTATGCCGGAGTTCGGCGACCTGTGTTTCAGTCGCGTTTTCGCCGAGCGCGTTCCGCACCGGGTCGCCGGGCACGATATGAATCAGCAGAAAGACGAGCGTAACAACCGCCCAGATCACCGGCAGGACGAAGAGCAGTCGCTTTGCCAGCGCGAGAAAGAGGCTTTTCATAACGCGGGCGATGATAAGGTTTCGGGTGGCTTGCTGCAACGTTTGCGCGGAAGTTATGATGCGCGGCGCGCGCCGAATCACCCCTTTCGGCAGCGGGCGTCACATCTGCTGTCACACATCCGGTAACTCAGGAAGGTCAGCCCCCGGGCCCGTCGCCCGCAGGGGCATCGCACTGATGGCCGGAGTGAAGAAACGACTGATGCTCAAATAGATTCGCCCCCGATGGAAAAACCAGCGCGCTCCGTGTATGCTTCGCGCTGACCACACTTCTTCTGTCGCGTGACCTGTCAGGTTGCGTCTGTTTTTCCGATTCGATCAGTCACAAAAACGGCCGGCAAGCTGGAAAGCTTGCCGAACAAACATCAACCAGAGGCCCCTTATGAGACCACAACCGCAGTGGATTGATTACTCGATCATCGTCATCTACTTCGTCTTCGTGCTGGGCATCGGCTTTCTGCTCAAAAAGTACATGCGGACGAGTACGGACTTCTTTCTTTCGGGCCGCTCGATCCCGGCGTGGATCACCGGGCTGGCTTTCCTGTCGGCCAATCTCGGCGCGCAGGAAGTGATCGGGATGGGGGCGAGTGGCGCGAAGTATGGGATTGCGACTTCGCATTTTTACTGGGTCGGCGCGATCCCGGCGATGATCTTCGTCGGCATTTTCATGATGCCGTTTTATTACGGCTCGCGCGCGCGGTCGGTGCCGGAGTACCTGCGGTTGCGGTTTGATGAAAAGACGCGCGGGCTCAATGCCATCTCGTTCGCGGTGATGACCGTCTTTTCATCGGGCGTGTCAATGTACGCGATGGGCAAGCTGCTCAATCTGCTGCTCGGCTGGGATTTCAACGTGGCGATCATCGTGTCGGCCTTCATCGTCCTTGGTTACACGCTCCTCGGCGGGCTGACTTCGGCGATCTACAACGAAGTGTTGCAATTCTTCCTGATCGTGATCGGGTTCATCCCGCTCGTCTTTCTGGGGTTGAAGGATGTCGGCGGCTGGGGCGGGTTGCAATCGAGGCTGGCGAGCGAGATGACGCATTCGTGGCGGTATATGAGCAGCCCCGATGCGAACCCGATGGGCGTCGAATGGTTCGGGATGGTCATGGGGCTGGGCTTCGTGCTGTCGTTCGGTTACTGGTGTACCGACTTTCTGGTCGTGCAGCGCGCGATGGCGGCGGATTCGATGACCTCGGCGCGGCGCACGCCGCTGATCGCCGCGTTCCCGAAAATGATGTTCCCCTTCCTGGTAATTCTGCCGGGAATGCTGGCAGGCGTGGTCGGTCATTCGGCGGTGACCAGCAACATTTCTGCGCAGACAGAATCAGCGGTCATGGCTCAGGCCCCTTCAGGTTCGGCAATGACGGTCGAAGGCGGGCGCGGCATCATCCCTCCGAAGATTGACGATAAGACCGGGAAGGCCGTAGTCAGGGACGGGAAAGTCGAGCTTGATTACGATCTGGCGACGCCGATGATGCTGGTGCGTTATTTCCCGGCGGGGCTGCTCGGCATCGGCCTGTGCGCGCTGCTGGCTTCGTTTATGTCGGGGATGGCGGGCAACACGACGGCCTTCAATACAGTGTGGACTTACGACATTTACCAAAGCTACATCAACAAGGGCGCGTCGGACGCGCATTACCTCTGGATGGGCCGGATGGCGACGGTGGGTGGTCTGGCGATTTCGATCGCCGCGGCTTACGTCGCGCAGCAGTTCAATAACATCATGGACGTGCTGCAACTGGTCTTTGCCTTCGTGAATGCGCCGCTGTTTGCGACCTTCATGCTCGGCATGTTCTGGAAGCGTGCGACGGGACACGGCGCCTTTTTCGGTTTGCTCGGGGGGACGCTGGCTGCCGCATTGCATCAGGGGCTGACACTGCCGAGAGGTTCATCACCGGGAGTCAAAGGCGGGTTCCTCGGCCCCGTCCTTAACTATTATCCGAGCGAGATGGCGCAGAATTTCTGGACCGCGATCTTCGCGTGGACGGCCTGCTTTGTGCTGACGATCATCATCTCGCTGCTGACGAGGCCGCGTCCCGACGAGGAACTCAAGGGGCTGGTCTATTCGCTGACGCCGAAGCCGAAGGATACGGGCCTGGCGTGGTATCAGAAGCCGTCCCTGCTGGCGGTCGTAGTGATTGCGCTGCTCGTGGCGCTCAACGTGATCTTCTGGTAAAGGGGAGGGAAGAGCAATGGGACTGGACATCAGACTGCCAATCGGGTTGATGTTTGCGATCTTCGGGGCGCTGCTCGGGCTTTACGGGCTGCTGACCGGCGGCAATGAAATGTATGCGCGGCACTCGCTCGGCATCAATATCAATTTGTGGTGGGGGCTGGCGATGCTGGCCTTCGGCGCCGTGATGCTCGCGCTGTCGCGGCGCGGCTCGGCCGCCATGCATCCGGCCGCAGAAAGCGCCGAAGGCCGCGCCATTGAAGAGATGGAACATCGCACTGGTAAAGAACGCGAGGGACATTGAGGGACATCATGAAAAACTGACAGTCGGACTGCCGTATAAGGGGTCCGGCTGCCGGGTGATGAACAAACGAAAGCCGGGGACCGACCTTCCGGCCCACCGGATCGCCATTCACCTCATGTCGAAATTCCCATTGCCAGCAAAAGAGATCAGAGCTTACAATGATCTGGTCTGAGCATATAAATTCTCATTGTCAGGTTTGATCGGGGCATTCAGACGAGGCTCCGGGACAAACACTTTGATTTATGCGATCTGCCTTTGAGTTAGTGGAATCGAGAGGCAGGCACGCGCTCCTCATCAATATTCCGGCGAGGGAGTCGGCAGCGCGCTCAGATTTTGAAAAACGGACTTCCGTTCAACAGGCAATAAAATGCAGAGCCCCGCATTGCCTGTCCGGCTGTCAGCCCAGACTCGGCGAACGTGAGAGCAGGAGTCAGACCGCTCTCATCCTCCGACGCCACGCTGAGTGAAATGTTGTCGCATCACGAGAGGCACCGGTTCGTTTGTTCCGATTCGTTACTTATTCAGGGATTCCGGCGCCTCATAAATCAACTGCAACTGGCTATGCAGCCGGCACCCGTTGCTTAGCGCTACCTGTCTTTTCCGTGCCCCGGAAAGTGTTGATCGTTTATGCTGTATAAGCTCGTTGTTTGCATTCTGCTGTGCGTCCTTTCGGCCAGAGGCGTCGTGGCAGACCCGGTCACATACCAGCAGATCCCGCAGGATCGTGACAGGCAACTGGCCCGGCAGGTTGCCGACCCGAACAAGCCACCAAATCAGACCAGCCAGAGTCAGCAGCCTCAGACCGAGGCCGGGGCGGACCTGCCCAAGTTCGTGCGCCTGCCTGACGGGCGCATCGTGCCTTACGGCCCCGGTGTGGTTTGCACTGAAAACTGTGTCGAGCCGTTTGAAGCGAGAGCGCCGAATCGGCCGCGTTTGTGGGTCTGGGGGATTCCGATCATCGCCGGTGGCCTGCTTGCGGGTCTGCTCATTGCGGGAGGAGGCGGTAGCGGCCCCAGTGCCGGGGCCAGCGTTACCCCCATCCCAGCCAGTCCGACACCGACCCCGCCGGGGACAGACGTGCCTGAGCCTTCAACCCTGGTTCTGCTCGGAATCGGAATGACGATACTGGTGCGGAAGCGGGTGAGTGGGAGAAAGGCTGATCGGTAGCTGGTAAGTGTTGCGCCGGAGAATTCCCCCTCCCCATTCTCCTCTCCTGTCACGACGGATTCATCCTCACCGTCATCCCTCCCCCGGAATTCGACAGGGCAATCATCACAGCATAATTCGCTGCTTATGTTCAGATGCAGTTCCGGCTCTGTTCAAAAATCCAGCCGCACAGACATCCCCAGCACCTGTAAATACCCGGGGCGTGAGCGCGCGTCATTCTGCTTCAGATAGTAACTGTCGAGCGTGACGTGCTGATGCACCGGCACGCGCACGCCGATGAAATGCTGCCACCGTACCCAGTCGTGGAATCGCCGGTCATAATAAGCCTCGCTGGAAACGTAAGGCGTGAATCTGTGGTCGTGGATGGAGAAGGCGCGTTCGACCTGCAGGCGATTGCGATAACGCTGCGAAAATGTCCCGTCAATGTTGCGCGCTTCTCCGCGATTGCGGTCGCTCACCGCGAACCCCGCGCGCAACGGCAGGCGCATAGTCACATCAAAAAAGAACCTGTTTTCGTGTGAATGCCTGGTCGGCGTCGGTTGTGTGGCAATGAAGCGATAGCCGGGGCCGACCGTCAGGTATTTATTGAGACTGAAGCTGACGGCGCCCCCGACCTGCTCGTTGACCGGGACACTGATGTCGCGCCCTTCGCGCGACGTGCCGAACAGGTTGAGGGCGACTTTCGGGTGCAGCCTGAAACTGACCTGAATGTCGGGCCAGAACTGGGTATCGCCGTCCGGGTCTTCCGCGCGCTGGGCGGCCGCGCTGAAACTGCAAAGGGAAATCAGAGCGGCGAGCGATATGGCCCGGAACAGGGCGCGGCACATTGGTGGCAGGGTTATTCTTCGATCCATTATCGCCACGCCCTTCTGAAGTAATTGACGATGTGATAGCCGTCGAGGAATTTGAACGGGGCCTTGCCGCTGGTGTAATGACCGCAGGGGAGAACCACCTTATCAACCTTCACCCCATAACGCGCGCAATCCTCAAAGACGATCCGCGACAGGTCGTAAGGGAAAGTCAGGTCGTAACGGGCCGTGATCATCAGCGCCCGGCGCCTGAGGCCGCCAGCTTTTTGCATAAATGCGCTCGGGCTGATCGCCAGCCAGACTCGCCGCGCCTCTTCAGGCGTCAGGTGTTCTTCGAGGCTTTGCCGAATGTGTGAAGTCGTAATCCCCTCCCAGACGACATCGCCGAAATAAGCCGAGACGTGATTGAAGACCCCGACTTCCAGCCGTTCGTCGTGAACGAAGGCCAGCCACGAAGTGCAGGAACCGATGCTCGTGCCCATCACGCCAATGCGTTTGACGCCGCGCAACCGCAGCCAGTCGGCGGCGCGGCGGACGTCCTGCACGGCCTGCCGCACCGATTGAATCGTCCGCCCGATGTTGGAGCTGACCATGTAATCCGCCCGCGTCAGTTCTTCCGGCATGCGGCGGTCGTGATACGGCAGGCTCAATCGCAGCGCTGAAATGCCGAAGTAATTAAGGCCCCTGCAGATCGCGACGTGGGCTTCCTCGCTGCCGTTCCATTGCGGCGACACAATGACTGCGCAATCGTCGGCGCCGGCGGGGAAGTAACGCGCGTGGACGAGGTTGTTTTTCGGGTATGGAGTCTCGACCGCGCTCGGGAAACGCAGCCAGCGGCCGTCGAAATCAAAATCAGCCTGCCGGCCCGGCGGCGGCGTATAAAAGCTGTCACTGTCGGCCAGCACCGAGGAGTTGAATCTTTCGAGAACTTCTTTCGGGTGATGAGCGGTATGGTCAGGATGGCCGTGGTGCCCATTGCGGCCGTTATGGCCGTGCCGGACATTGCCCAGGAACTCCAGCCCCCACTCGAATGGCCGCACCTGCCGTTTATCAATATCGCGGTCGTGACAACGCCGCTCCCAGTTACGAATCAGATTACCGTACATGCTTTGCTGTGAATTCTTATGGATGAGCGAGTGAAACAGCGATTGTAAGAATTGCGGCGGGAAAGACAAGCAAAAAGACGTACCCCGGGCCGGAAGAGTGTTTGCCACCGCCCGGCGGCGCCTCTACAATCGCGGCGAACGGAGCAGGATGATGACCGAAGAAAAACAAGTTGCCGCGGGCGCGCCTGACGGACTCGACCTCAGAAAAAAAAGGCCGGCCACGACCATTTTCCTGACCACTGTCGGCGTGTTGCTGGCGTACCTCTGCTACCAGATTGCCCAGCCATTTCTGACGGCGATCGCCTGGGCGACGATTCTTGCCGTCGTCTTCGGGCCGCTGCATGACCGCATCAGTCGCACGCTCAGGCGCGATAACCTGAGCGCTTTTGTCAGCACGGCGGTCACCGTCCTGGTGGTCATTCTGCCAGTCATCTTAATGGGCCTCGCGCTGGCCCGGGAGGCGCGCGAAGGTTACCAGCAGATCACTCTTGGCATTGGCAGCGGGCGCGATCTGGGCGACGTGATCAGCGAATCCCGCATCGTCGGCCCCCTCTGGCACTGGATTCAGGACCACCTGCGGCAGTGGAACATTGAAATCAGCAAACTCGCCGGCGACACGCTGCAGCGCGGGAGCGGCATCGCCGTCCGGGTGGCGACCGAAACGCTGGCCAACCTCACCACCTTCACCATCAACGTCGTGCTGGTGACGTTCACGCTTTTTTACTTCTTCCGCGACGGCCGCGTCATCCTCCGCAAAATGCAGCGCACCGCGCCGATGAGCGCCGAGAGCGTCGAGCGGATATACCACCAGATCGCCGCGATCATTCGCGCCGCCATCAACGGCGTGGTCGGGATCAATCTGATCAAGGGCTTTCTGGCCGGGCTGGCCTTCTGGGTGCTGGGGCTGCAATCGCCGGTGCTGTGGGGCGTCATCGGCGCCATGGTCTCGGTCATTCCGGTCGTCGGCATCTCGCTCGTGTGGGGGCCGGCGGCGGTCGTCCTCTGGCTTCAGGGTCACACGATCAAAGCCGTCCTGCTCACGATCTGGGGCCTCGGCGTCCTCAGCCTGGTGGATAACTTCCTCTACCCGGTTCTGGTCGGTAATCAGATCCGGCTGCACACACTGCTCATCTTTTTCAGCACCCTCGGCGGCCTCGCGGTTTTCGGCCTTCTTGGCTTCGTCCTTGGCCCGGTTATTGCAGCACTCTCGCTGACTCTGATCAGAGTCACCAGCGAATATTACGGAGCAGGCGGGCGAGCGATTGAACAGGTGGAAGAACAGGAGGAGGTCTGAAGCAGCGGGCTGGAACAGGGTTTCGCCGATCCGCTGCGCCGCCTTCTGCTGCCTCTGCCGCCGGTGCCGGGCTCTTTTCTCTGACCGACAAAAATGTTAGGTTGGGGATAAAACCTTACAATTACGTAGCCTTGAATTCGCGAGGGAGGTTTAAGCTGCTGAGAAGCAATAAATTATGGATGAACAGTCATTACAGATTCGGCGGTTGACCGCGCTGCTCGACGTCAGCAAGGCGCTCGGTTCGACGCTTGACCTCAGCGCGGCACTCGAACGGGTACTGGAAATCCTCGATCACGAACTGGGAATGAAGCGCGGCGTCATCGCGCTGCTGGAAGGGAACGGCAACAACCTGGCGATTCAGCACGCCCACGGCCTGAGCGAGGGCGAACGCAAACGCGGGCGCTACCGGCTGGATGAAGGCATCACGGGCAAGGTCGTCAGCAGCGGCAAGCCGATCATCGTGCCGCAGGTCAGCAGGGAGCCGCTGTTTCTGAACCGCACGCGCCGGGTGACGCCCGGTCAGGAAGAGTCTTTTCTCTGCGTGCCGATCAAGGACGGCCGCAAGACGGCCGGCGCGCTCTCAATCACCTACCCGTTCAGGCCGAATCGTAACTACGAAGAGTCCGTCAAACTGCTGACGATTGTCGCCTCGATGATCGCGCAGAGCCTGCGGCTGGCGGAACTGGTCAAGAAAGAGAAGGCGCAACTGGCCGACGAAAACGCGCTGCTCAAACGCGAGTTGCAGGAGAAGTACGACTTCCGCAACATCATCGGCACCAGCACGCAGATGCGCGAGGTCTATGAGCAGGTCGCTCAGGTCGCCTCGACCAATACGACCGTCCTGATCCGCGGCGAATCGGGCACGGGCAAGGAACTGGTCGCCCACGCCATTCATTACAACAGCCCGCGCGCCTCCAAACCTTTCATCAAAGTGAATTGCGCCGCACTGCCCGAATCGCTGATCGAAACTGAGCTGTTCGGCCATGAGAAGGGCGCCTTCACCGGGGCCTTTCAGCGCAAGAAGGGGCGCTTCGAACTGGCCGAAGGCGGCACCCTGTTTATTGACGAGATCGGCGACCTGTCCCCGGCGATGCAGGTCAAACTGCTGCGCGTATTGCAGGAGCGCGAATTCGAGCGCGTCGGCGGGACCGAAACGATCAAAGCCAACGTCCGCCTGATCACCGCGACCAACGTCAACCTCGAAACGGCGGTGCAGGAAGGCCGGTTCCGTTCGGATCTGTATTACCGGCTGAACGTTTTTTCGATCTACCTGCCGCCGCTCAGGGAACGGCGCACAGACATCCTGCTGCTGGCGGATCATTTCCTCGAAAAGTACAGCCGCCAGAACGGGCGCGCCATCAAACGCATCTCGACTCCGGCGATTGATATGCTGATGAGCTATCACTGGCCCGGCAACGTGCGCGAGCTGGAGAACGCGATTGAGCGTTCCACGCTGGTCGCCGACGGCAACGTGATTCATGGCTACCACCTGCCGCCGACGCTGCAGACGGCGGAAGGGTCGGGGACAGTCACGCGGATGAGTCTGGAGCAGGCCGTCGAAACCTACGAGAAGGATCTGATTCAGGACGCGCTCAAAACCAGCCGCGGCAATCGCGCGCGCGCCGCCCGCCTGCTCGACACGACCGAGCGCATTCTCGGCTACAAAGTGCAGAAGTACGGGATTGACTGCAAGCGGTTCCGCTGAAGGGAGGGGTAATGATGAGCCGGGTGATTGTCCGACCGGGAAGGCTTGACGATCTCGGGGCCGTCAATCGCATCTACAATCATTACATCGAGCAGACGATCATCACTTTCGACGTTGACCCCTGGCCGCTCGAAAAGCGCGCCGAATGGTTCACCCATTACCATGAAACCGGCCGGCATCGCTTTCTGGTCGCCGAAGCCGGCGGGGCGGTTGCGGGCTTTGCGACCAGCAGCGCGCTGCGGCCCAAGGCTGCTTACAACACTTCGGTGGAGACCAGCGTTTATCTCGATCCGAATCAGACCGGCATGGGGATCGGCAGCAGGTTGTATCAGGCTTTATTTGACTCGCTGGTCGCGGAGGATGTCCACCGCGCTTATGCCGGCATCGCCCTGCCCAACCTGGCCTCCATCAAGCTTCACCTGCGCTTCGGATTTGTCCCGATCGGGACGTACAGCGAGGTGGGCCGCAAGTTCGGCAGCTACCACAGCGTCCAGTGGTTCGAGAAATCCCTGGACAGACAGCACGATCTCCGGCCTCTCTGACAAATCCTACGATAATGTCTGAGATTCCATTCCTCGCTACAATTGTGCAGGAATCAGAGAATGGCTTTCTCACCGCATCCGGAGATTTCTTCCGCTTTATTTCTCGCCACTTACCCACCCGATCAGGCCTTCATAAAAGCCTGGCAGGGGGATTGCAAAAGGAATGGTGTTAAGAGCATGCCACCTCTGCAAGAACATAATTTTGGGCTGACAGTTTTAATCATCCATCAGTTCGCAGTAATTCCGTCAGGCGGGCAAAGCTCAGGGGGCCACCTCAGTGGCTAAAGGCCGCCGGGCCGGGCCGGGCCAGACCGCCAACAACTCAAATCAGATGAGGAGACTATGAACACATCAGGAAATCAGGGACGTTTATGGGCCATCAGTGAGATCAGCAAACGGACGCCGCGCACCATCGGCAATGGGGCCAGGGTCTCGGAATATTTCGGCTGCAATACCTTCAACCAGAAGGTCATGGCTGAGAAGCTGCCGAAGGAGATCTATAAATCGCTGCTGCAAACCATCAAGGGCGGCCACAAGCTGGACCAGAGCATCGCCCCGGCCGTTGCTCACGCGGTCAAGGAGTGGGCGATTGAGAAGGGCGCGACGCATTACTGCCACTGGTTCCAGCCGAACACCGGCATCACGGCTGAAAAGCACGACACCTTCCTGAGTATTGACAGTGACGGGGAGGCCATTGAGCGCTTCTCCGCGTCACAGCTCGTCCAGAGCGAACCCGACGCCTCGAGCTTCCCGTCGGGCGGGATGCGCGCGACGTTTGAGGCGCGCGGTTACACAGCATGGGACCCGTCCAGTCCGATCTTCATTATGGAAGGGCCGAGCGGCAGGACGCTGTGCATCCCTTCGGCGTTCATTTCCTATCACGGCCAGGCGCTCGACAAGAAGACCCCGCTGCTCCGCTCGGTCGAATACCTGAGCGCCAATGCGCTGCGCGTCCTGAAGCTTTTCGGCAAGGCGCCGACGCACGTGGAGGCGACGCTCGGGCCGGAGCAGGAATACTTCCTGATTGACGAGGCTTTCTACTCGCTGCGCCCCGATCTGGTCGCCACCGGCCGCACGCTGATTGGCGCGAAGCCGCCCAAGGGGCAGGAACTCGAAGACCAGTATTTCGGCAGCATCAAGGCGCGCATCCTGGGCTTCATGCAGGAGTTCGAACACGAACTCTTCAAACTCGGCATCCCGGTCAAGACCCGCCACAACGAAGTCGCGCCGAGCCAGTACGAGACCGCGCCGATCTTCGAACTGGTCAGCGTGGCTACCGACCACAACCAGCTGACGATGGAGTTCCTCCGCCGCGTGGCGAAGCGTCACAACCTGGCATTCCTGATTCACGAGAAACCGTTCGCGGGGATCAACGGCAGCGGCAAACACAACAACTGGTCAATGGCGACTTCGGACGGCGAAAACCTGCTCGAGCCGGGCCACACGCCGGCGGAGAATCTGCAATTCCTGGTCTTCCTGATGGCGACGCTCAAGGGCGTCCACAAGCATGCCACGCTGCTGCGCGCCGCGATTGCCAGTTCGGGCAACGACCACCGCCTCGGCGCGAACGAGGCCCCGCCCGCGATCATCTCGGCTTTCCTCGGCGACGCTCTGACCAAAGTCCTCGACGCCATCGAAAGCGGCAACCTCGAAGGCGCGACGACCGAGAAGCAGGTCATCAACCTGGGCGTCTCGAAGCTGCCCGAGATCGCCAAGGACAACACGGACCGCAACCGCACTTCGCCGTTCGCATTCACCGGCAATAAATTCGAGTTCCGCGCCGTCGCCTCAAGCGCTTCGCCTTCCACGCCAATGGCGACGCTCAACGCGGCGGTCGGCGAAGCCCTGGGCGAAATTGCCGAGGCCATCGAAACCCGCACGAAGAAGGCCGGCGATTTCAACAAGGCCGTGATGGAAGTTGTGAAGGAATACGTCATCGAGACCAAAGACATTCGCTTCGAGGGCAACAACTACGCCGAGGAGTGGGTCGTTGAGGCCGAGCGGCGCGGCCTGCCGAACCTGCGCAAGACTCCTGAAGCGCTCGCGCAGCTCAAGACAAAACAGGCGCACGACCTGTTCGTGAAGTCCGGCGTACACCGCGAAGACGAACTCGAATCGCGCTACCACCTCGAAGTCGAGCGTTACATCAAGGACCTGGAAATCGAGATCGCCTGTCTGAAGGAGATTGCGGCCACCCAGGTGCTGCCCGCGGCTTATAAGCATCAGGCCACTCTCGCCACGGCGGTCAGCGGCCTCGCAAACATAGGTGCCGACAAGAACCTCGTCTCCGCACAGGTGGCCGACGTCGAAGGCGTCGCACAGTTGATCGGCGATCTGAAGGCGGCGCTCTCAGACCTCGATGCCGCGGTCGAGCGGGCCGAAAGCGCCGACCTCGAGAAGAAGGCCGATGCGTTCGCTTACAAAGTGTCGCCGGCGATGGAGGCCGTGCGCGAAGTCTGCGACAAACTGGAAGTCGTCGTCGACGATAACCTCTGGCCGCTGCCGAAGTATCGCGAGATGCTCTTCATCGTTTAGCCGCCGATGATCGGTGGCGGGCCCGGGCCTGACCGGGCGGGCCGGCCGCCGATCACCGGCCTCTTTTCCGGAGAAAGTTGGAATTATGGGTGGAAGTTACAAGGATCTTGAAAATGGCTGTGGTGACCTGCTGGCGTTTCTGCAATCCCAGCGGTCGCTGTTTGAGACGGACGAAGAATACAAAGCCTTCGTGGTAAGTTCAGTCCGTCGCTTCGTCATTGACCTGCGGACGCTGGGGATTGAAGTCTCAATGCGCCCGACTTATCTCGAAAAATCTGCGGTGGGTTATAGTTCTCCTCAGGTGAGCAGCTGAAAGTCCGACCTCCTGTAGCCCGCTCCTCAGATCGCCGAACGACGCGGTTGCGCGCTGGTTGTTAAGGTTGTTAAGGCCGAAAAGCGGCCCCGAACCTGCAACCGGCGCGCCGCCCGCGTGGTTCGGCATTTTCTTTGGGCAGGAGGCCACGAAAACTGCAACCGGCCGTCAGATGCCATCGTTTTGGGCTTAGCCGCTGTTTTATAATGAAGGCCTTCGGAGTCGGGAGCCGGTCAGTCACGGCGGCAAACGAAAAGTCTGAAACGGGAAGGTCTATGCAGCAATTCTTCGAAGCCCTCAAAATCGCCCTCTCCTCATTGCGCGCGCATAAGCTGCGGTCGTTCCTCACGCTGCTCGGCGTGATTTTCGGCGTCATCACGGTCGTCGCCGTCGCCTCAGTGATCGAAGGCTTCTTCCGCTACACCAATCAGACCTTCACCGACCGGCTCGGCTCGAACACCGTCGTCCTCGACAAGTTCGGGATGATTACCAGCTTCGAGGAATTCCTCGAAGCCAACAAGCGCAACAAGGAGATCACGCTGGGCGACCTCGAATACCTGCGCGAGCATTCAAAGCTGGCGCAATACTTCGCGGCCCAGGGGTACTCCAACGCCGAACTCGGGGCCGGGAACCAGAAGATGACCGGGATCACCGTGCGCGGCGTGTCGGCGGGGATGGTCAACATTGACACGGTGCAGGCGGACAAGGGGCGTTACATCAACCAGGTTGATGAGGATCAGCGGCGTTACGTGACGCTCGTCGGCGTGGACATCGCCAGACAGCTTTTCAACACGACTGAAGTCGTCGGGCGCGAGATCAATATTGACGGCCTGCCTTTTGAAATCATCGGCGTGGCTCAGGAACTCGGCTCCTCCTTCGGCCAGTCGCAGGATGAATTCGTCATGATCCCGATCACGGTTTACGGCAAGATGTGGGGCACACAGCGCGGGCTGAACATTTCAATCAAGGCGGCTGAGGGCGTCGGCCTTCAGGATCTGCAGGATGAAGTGCGGCTGCTGATGCGCGCGCGGCGTCATCTCGGCTACTCCGATAAAGACACTTTCGGGCTCATCACGGCGGAAGCGATCGCCGGTTTCATTCAGGGCGTCCTCGGGATGATCGCGGCGGTGGCGCTGGGCGTGACTTCGATCTCGCTGGTCGTCGGCGGCATCGTGGTGATGAACATCATGCTCGTCACCGTCACCGAACGCACGCGCGAGATCGGCATTCGCAAGAGCCTCGGCGCGCGGCGGCGCGACATCCTCTGGCAGTTCCTGATCGAATCCACCGTGCTGTCGGGCGTCGGCGGGCTGATCGGCCTGTCGCTCGCGTTTCTGACCTCGTGGATTCTGGTGAAGTTCACGCCCGTGCCGTCGGTCATCCCGCTCTGGGCCGTGGTCGCCGCCATCTCCGTCTCAGTCGGGGTCGGCGTGGTCTTCGGCCTCTACCCCGCGTGGAAGGCGGCGAGGCTCGACCCGATTGTCGCGCTGAGGGCGGAGTAAAGTCCGGGTTTCGGGATTTGAGTCTGACAGTTGAGGGTGAGTTTATGCAGACGATGGATTTCAGAGAGCAATTCACTCAGGCGATGGTGACGCTCTGGGCGCACAAGTTCCGTTCGTTCCTGACGGTACTCGGCGTGGTCATCGGGACGGCGACCGTGATTGCCGTCGGCTCGCTGGTCACCGGCATGCAGAAGGGTGTGAAGGAGCAGGTCGAACAGTTCGGCACCAACACCGCTTTCGTCAGCAAGTTCAGAATGGGGCCGAACAACCATCGGATGAGTGAAGAAGAGCGCAAACGCAAACCGCTCACGCTGGAAGACGCGATCGCCATCAGCCAGCTGCCGTCGGTTGCCGCGGCTTCACCCATCCTGCGTCCGAGCGGCCTGCCGCCCGTGGTCAAATACCGCAGTAACGAAGTTCGCACCCCGGACGTGCGCGGCGTCTGGGCGGCCTACGCCAACACGCGCGACGTCGCAATTGCGAGCGGACGGTTCTTCACCGAGACCGAAGACCAGCACAAGGTCGAAGTCTGCGTGATCGGCAGCAACATCGCGGAGAAACTGCTGGCGGGCTACGACCCGCTCGGCAAGGAGATCACCATCGGCACGAAACAGTTCACCGTCATCGGCATACTGGAGAAGGCCAAGGCGATGATGGGCGGGGGACCGAATCCTGATAACTGGGTCTTCATTCCCTACGAGGTGATGCACGCGATGTATCCGGCGCAGGATGAACACTTCATCACCATGCGCGCCGAGCAGGGAAAGCTCGACAAAATGGTGGACGACGTCACCGAACTGCTGCGCCGCCGCCGCCACGTCCCGGTTGATCAGCCTGACAATTTCAGCGTCAACACGCCGAGCGCGATGATTGACACCTTCAACGGCATCCTCGCCGTGGTTGCCATGGTCGTCATCCCGATTGTCGGCGTCGCGCTGCTCGTGGGCGGCATCGGCGTGATGAACATCATGCTGGTCAGCGTGACCGAGCGCACCAAAGAGATCGGCATCCGGCGGGCGATTGGCGCGCGCCGTTCCAACATCATTTCGCAATTCCTGCTCGAAGCCATCTCGCTCACCGGGCTCGGCGGAATCGTCGGCATCGGATTCGGCTTCTTCATCAGTTTCCTGCTCAACACCTTCGCGCCGGGCGTCCCTTCATCCGTCCCCTTCTACGCCGTCGCGCTCGGCTTCGGCTTCTCCGTCCTCATCGGACTCGTCTTCGGCATCTACCCTGCCTTCAAGGCTTCGCGCCTCGACCCGATTGAAGCGCTGCGATATGAGTAGTCAGCCGCGCGCCGATTAACAGCCGGCGGACTGGCTGACTACCATTTTCTTTTGTGCTAGACTCAGCGCAAGTCATACGAGAGAGCCACCAAAGCACCACCCTGGTCCGTCAGGCTGAAAGGAAGGAGCGTCTTGTGGAATTCAAAGTAGGCCAGAAGGTCGTTTATCCCAACCACGGCATTGCCATCGTCGAACAGATTGACACCCGCCAGATCAACGGAGAGCAGCACGAATTTTACCTGCTGCGCGTGCGCGAGAATAATTCGGTGGTGATGGTCCCCAAAGGCAACGTCGGCGAGATCGGGCTGCGTCGCCCGATCGGCAGCAGCCAGTGCGAGGCCCTGCTGAAAGCGCTGGCCTGCGATTTCGCGACGCCGCCGACGGACTGGAAGGATCGCTTCAAGGATTTTTCAGAGAAGATGCGGAGCGGCGATATTTTTGCCGTGGCCGAAGTCCTCAAGACACTCACTTACCTGAACCAGCTCAAGCCGCTTTCATTCCGCGAAAAGCGCATGCTCGAGCGCGCCCGCTACCTGGTGATCAGCGAACTGGCCTGCGTCTGTCGCAGGACGGAAGCGAACGTCGAACCGAAAGTTGATGAAGCCTTGCGCGGGGCCTGCAGCCAGCACACCGGCGCCTTCACTCGCACTGCCGCATCGCGCACCGGCCACTGATCACAGCCGTTCTTATTTGCGCGAATCCGTCTCCTGATTTTCCGCGACGGTCGTCGCCCCCTTGCTCCAGCGCGGTTCATACGGGCAGTGGCGGCATTGCGAGCCGCAGCACTCTCCGCGCTTCAGGTGGTACTCCCGCGTGAAGACGATGAACCCGCCTTCCCGGTAAAAATCTTTCCCCTCGACCAGCTCATCCATTTTTTCCGTCGCCTCTCAACTCACACGCAGGTTTGATTGTTTCTGCCCGTTGAGGTTTTATCTTACTCACCCGCACGCTGGCGCCGCAAGCCGGTGCGGCAGGCTGATTCTTGCCGAGCGTCACGCGCAGTAGTACCATCGGTCCGGCCGTGAATTCCCGCGGTCGTTTCTACCCGCAGCGACTACAAGTGTGATTCCGCAGATCGCGCTCGAGGAGGTAATGTCATGACCAGAAGACTTTGCACGTTCATTTGCCTGCTTGCCCTGCTCTGCCCGATTGTCCCCGGCCAGTCGCCGGCGCCGCAAAACGGCCAGTCGAATGAGCAATCAGCGGCCGATTCGCAAAAGCTGATCATCCCCGAAGGCACGGAACTTCAACTGAGCCTGCGCGAGCCGCTCAGCTCGAAGCTGAACGAGCCGGGCGACGAGGTCTATGCCGTGATCCGTCGCGACGTCGTCATTGAGGGGCGCACACTGATCAGGCAGGGGACTGAAGTGATCGGGCGCGTCACGGCGGCGCAGCCGGCAAAGCGGATGCTCAAGGGCGGAATGCTGCATGTCACCTTCGACCGTATCAGGCTGGATGGCGGCGAGCAGAGGCTGACGACCGTCATCAAATCAGCCGCCGATTTCGCCCGCGACGAGAAGATTAAAACCGACGGCGAGGGTTCGCTGAAAGGCGGCAAGAGCGGCGGCGACGTGCTGAAGAATGTCGGCACGGCGGCCACTATCGGCGGCGTCGGGGCGACGATCATCATTCTGTCCAGCGCTGATCGCGATGCGGTGGGCACGGGCCGAGGCGTCCGAATCAGCCGCGGCGGCGCCATCGCCGGCGCTTCAGTTCTCGGCGCGAGCGTGATCGCCGGAGTTCTGCTGACCAAAGGCAAAGAGGTCAGGCTTGATCAGGGGGCGATCATCCGCCTGAAGCTGGAGAGATCACTGGCCGTCGGTTAGCCGGCGGCATTCAACGGTTACAGCAATCACCAAAAACAAAACAGGAGAAGCTTCAATGCCCAAAGCAGCGCAGGCTGAAAGTCCGGGGTTGAAGGTCGGAGACAAGGCGCCGGCCTTCAGCCTCAAAAACACCGAAGGCAAGACCGTGAAGCTTTCGGATTATAAAGGCAAAAAAGTGGTGCTGTATTTTTACCCGCGTGACTTGACGCCGGGCTGCACGAAGGAAGCGTGCGGCTTCCGCGACGATTACGCGCAACTCAAAAAGCGCGGCGTCGAGGTGATCGGCGTCAGCGGCGACGATCAGAAATCGCACCAGAAATTCACCGATGCTTATTCACTCCCTTTCACGCTGCTCTCCGACGCCGATCACACGACGATGGAGAAGTACGGCGCGTGGGGCGAGAAGAATATGTACGGGAAGAAGGTGACGGGCGTCATCCGTTCGACCTTCGTCATTGACGAGCAGGGCAGGATTGCTCACATCTTCAGGAAGGTGAAGACCGACACGCACAGCAAGGATGTGCTGGCAGTGATTGATCAGATATGAGCCGCCCCAGTCGCGTGGCCGAAAGATGAAAAAGCGGCAACGGGAATCATCCCGCTGCCGCTGATTTTTTGCAGTTGTCGTTTCGCTGCTCAGAACTTGAAGCGGAAGCCGATCTGTATCTGACGCTCGCGGTAGAGCGTCGCGCCCGCTTCGCTGGTGGTGCCGAAAGCGGATTGGTAAGTCAGGGTCTGAGCCGTCGCCGTCCCGCCCACATTGTACATCGTCGTGTTGACGTTGGTGATCTGAGTGCGATTGGCGACATTGAAGATCTCGACCAGACCTTCAAGGCTGACTCCTTCCTTGATATAGAATCGTCGGGAGACGCGCAAATCCGCGTTCCACACATACGGGCCGGTGAAGACATTGCGGCCGATCAGCGGGAGGCGGTTGGAACTGCTGCCCGCGCCATTGAGGCTGCCTGCGGTCGTGCTGGCCGCACTGCCGGAGACAAGGCCATTGTAAGGAAGACCGGTGTAGATCTGAACGACCGGCGCGATTGACCAGCCATCAAATAAAGCCGTGACGACTTTGCTGTCCGCCTTGACACGCGGGGCATAGACTGCACTCCCCACGAATTTGTGACGCCGGTCGAAGTTCGATCGGCCGCGTTCCGCTCTGAAATCGAAGACGTTGAAGGGCACGTTGCCCGTAGTAAAGGTCTGCGAAGTCTGACTGTAATCCACCGCCTTCGACAAGGTATAGCTGGCAATGACCTGGAGCCCGCCACTGAACCGGCGATTGGCTTGCAGCACCAGCGCGTTGTACTCCGAGCCGACGGCGCTGGCGATCTCGGTCAGACGGCCATAGCTGGCGTTCGGGCGAGAGCCGGTGAAGATCGGAATCGTGAACGTCTGATTCGCGAAAGGCCCGTCCAGAATTGAGAAGGTGCGGGTGCCGGTCGGAGGATTGAGATTCCGATCAAGGAAGGTCGGAAGATTGCGTCCGAGGCTGAGCAGATAGGAGGCCGACACGGTCGTATTCCTGATAATCTCGCGCTCAAAGATCACGTCCGCCTGATGGATCATCGGCTCGGCGAAGTTCGGCGCGAAATACTGGATGTCAACCGCGCCAATTGGCGCTGACGTCAGGATGGTCGGGAAGACCGGAGCCGTGGTTGCGGTCGGCTGCAGGCTCACCTGGAATTGCCCGGTTGGTGCCCCGGTGTTGAGCAGGGCGTTGTAGATCGTCGAATTGATGGTGCGCCCGTAGTACAAACCATAGCCGCCGCGTAACGAAGTCCTGCCATCGCCGGTCAGGTCAATGGCAAATCCGGCGCGCGGCCCGAAGTTATTTTTGTCATCGGGCATATTCCCGGTGGCCTGAGCGAAGGTCACGCCGGTGTTGGGAATGACCGCGGTGCTGGTATTGACGTTTTGCACATCCGGAAATTGCTGGTACTCGTACCGCAAGCCCAGGTTGATCGTCACCCGCGGAGAGAACTTCCAATCCAACTGGCCGTAGAAGTTGTAATCCGTGGTGGTGAATTCCGCGCCGAGCGGGCCAAAGCCCTGAGTGTAGTTGCCGGAGTAGCAGCGGCCTCTGGCGCGCGTGCTGCCCGCGCAGGTCACGGTCGTCGGCAGCGGCGTCTTCCAGTTGACATAATCAATGATGAAGTCATTGACGTTGTTGTAGAAGTAGGAGCCGCTCTCAGTAAACAGGTTGTTGAGTACATCCCGGACACGGTTGATGTCTATGCCGAACTTGATCGTGTGCGCTCCGCGCGAGAGCGTCACGTTGTCGGTGAATTGCGAGCGCTTCTCTTTCGGATAGGACGAGCGCTCCAGGAAGTTCGGTTTGCCGAAATTGAGGGCGTTTTGCAATCCGACATCAGGGGCGCTGCCATTGATCGAGGTGCGCGGCTCGCCCGGGAGCGGCGTCTGGCTGACCTGGAGTTCGAAATCGCGCGCGTATTGGAAGCGAAATTCGTTGAGCATTGTTGGCGTGATGGTCGAGGTCAGGCGCGCAGTGCCCCAGTCCACCTTGACGCCATCATCGCCGTAGCTGGCCCGGCCGCGCGCCACGGTCGCCTGCGTCTGAACGCCAGCCGGAGAGAACCAGCGCAGACGGTTATAGTTGGCCGAGAAACTATGCTTGCTGTTGATCTGCCAATCAATCTTCGGGAGGATCAGCCGCTGATCGCCTTTGCGTGGCGTCTCACCAGTCAGTGACGTCAGGAAAGCTACGGTGTCGTCAATCTGCGCGCCGGTCAGACCTTTGCCGGTCAGCGTCGTGCGATTGACGCCATTGAGGTAGTCCGGCTGCGTAAAAATACTGACGCCGGGGAAATTGCGCTTCTGCTGATCGTAGCTGAAGAAGAAGAAGAGCTTGTCTTTGACAATCGGGCCGCCGAGCGTGCCGCCGAATTGATGGCGCACATCTTCCGGTTTGAGGGGAACGCGACTGACCACACCGTTGTTCAGCACACTCTGGAAGGAGAGCGGGTTGCGCGCGCCCCATTCGTTGTTGCGCTGGAAGTAGAAGGCATCGCCGTGAAGTTCGTTGGTCCCGCTCTTGGTGATCGCATTGGTCACGCCGCCGGCGGCGCGGCCGTACTCGGCAGAGTAATTCGAGGTGTTTACCTGAAACTCGCGAATCGCCGACTGGCTGATCGAGTAACTGATGCGCGTGCGCCCGCGCTCTTCGCCGAAGAACGCCTGGTTGTTGTCGCCGCCATCCACCGTGTTGTTATTGAGCAGGCCGGAGATGCCGCGGAAGCTGAGCAAGCCGAAGCTGCCGTCCGGCACCACGCCCGGCGTCAGGATAACGAAGTTCGACCAGCGCCGACCATTGATGGGGAGTTCATTGATCGCGGTCTGGTTGACGTTGGAGGCAAATTCCTTGGACTCTGTGTTGACCAGTGACGTTTCGGCGACAATGTTAACCGTCGCCTCAGCCCCGCCGATTTTCAGGGACGCATCCACATTGGTCATTCGCCCGACTTCGACCAGGATCCTTTCCTGTTTGTATGGGGCGAACCCGGAAGTCGTGACGGTCAGCGTGTAATTGCCGGGCTGAAGGTTGTCGAAGCGAAAACGTCCTTCGCTGCCAGTAGTCGTTGTTTCTTCCTTGTTGGTATCCAGGTTCTTCAGCGTCACGGTGGCGTTGGGGACGGCAGCGCTGCCCGGATCAATGACGCTGCCACTGATCGCGCCGGCTACTGCCGATTGTGCCCACACCCGGCCTGCACCAAGCGTTAAACCACAGACGGCGAGCGCCAGAATACACATCAGCTTATGCAGGGAAAATCTGAACATAAGTTTTACCTCTCCTGATGAAGATGAAACTGCGAGTTTTGGGTATTCGAGTGATCTTTAACCCGCAAAACCAGTTTGCGGATCAAGGCAAATCACCAATTGGTTTTTCATCCCGGCTGGTTGTAGCTGAAGATTCCAGCGCCTTCTCTGGAGCGCCTGTTATTTCAGGAGTGGCTGTCAACGATGAGTATTATTTATCAGCCGCTGACCTGATGAATGTCGAGCCTGACTACGGAAAATCTGATGGAAAGCTCTCTTAAGCAGACAGGGTAAATCAGCAGGCGGGAGAGGGTCAAGTTAAGTCTGACTTAAAGCGACGGCGGGTGATCAGGGCGACTTTGATGAAGGTTCCCCCCGATCACCGGCCACTCGCCGCTCATTTCTTCTGCCGGCCCCGCTGCTCGGGCGATTTCAGCCCGGTGACGGAAACCCTCCCATCGCTCGCCAGCTCGACCGTGCCTTCCCTGGTCTGGAGGTTGCCGCCCTTGTCAAACTCCCTGATCCGGAACTTCCCGCGATTGCCGTCCATTTTGAGATTGACCGGGAATTTGCCGTGGATATTTTCGCGCACCGGTGTGAAGTAATCCCGATGCGCCGGGTCCCAGGAGATCACCTGAATGCGGTCGAAATCTTCCCGGCCACTCTTCTCCTTGTCGCTGGAAAAGATCTCCTTTTCGAGGACCAGATACGCGCCGCCCGAACGTCCGCCCGAATCGGTGACCGTGCCGATCTTCTGCCAGCCGACGATCCGGTGCCCGGCTGAGGCGTAATAAGCGATTTCATCCGGGATGTCGAGCTGGACCGAGCCGCCGTAAACCCAGCCCGCGGGCAGCACCTGATTGTCCTTCACCCGCACGCGGTACCATTCGTCATACCTCAGCCCACTGTCCTTGTCTTCATCGTCATCATCAGCGGCGCCCTTGGTTGCCAGGCTGGCCGGGCGGGGCTTGCGTTCGCGATCAACGATCTCGAAGACGGCCCCCGCCGGCAGCCTCGTCACCACGTTGTCATCCGAAGCGCGATCAGGCGAGGTCCTGAGTTTCAGGTAGGATTTGGACTGCCCGATTGCCTGGGCCGGAACATCCTTGATCTCTTCGGCCATGCGGCGCAGCGTTTCGACCACATCGGCGGTGACCAGAAAGCGCGCGTCGGCCCAGCCGGTCTGTCCGCTCGGCCCGCGCAGTCTGGCCCAGCTCCGGCCATCCTCGTCGGCGCGCTCCAGCACCGTCACACGCTCTCCGTTCTTCAGTTCGCCGACCGTGCGAAAAACCTTGGCCGTGGTGCTACGCAATTCCATGCGCTCGGAGACCACGTAAGCCGTCTCCGTCCCCAGCCCGACGCTTGAGCAGGCGGCGAGCGGGAGGAGAAGACACGCCGCAGCCAGCCGGGCCACGATCAGACCGGGGCGAACGAAGTCGCGCCATTGTTTCAGAGACATACCATTCCTTTTGAATGAATCTGACGGATCAGGAGTAACAGGGGCTCTGGTGCCGGTAATCTAGCAGCGGCATCCGATAAAGACAAGTCAGTAATTCTGCCGGGTCTGACGCCCCCGGATCGTCCCGCCTCACAAGCCTGCCCGGGCACCGGCGCCGGATTCCGAACCCCTCACTGGGGTTTGGCGAACGGTGTCACGCGATCAATGCTCGCCTTGAGATCGGCATTGCTGCGCCCGCTGGCTTCGTAAGCGCGGGTGTAAACGTTGAGCGCGTCGGCGTAACGACGCAGGTTCTCGTAGACGTAGCCCAGATAAGTCAGCGTGTTCGCGTCATTCGGGTTGAGCTTGTCGGCGTTTTCCAGCATCTGCGCCGAGCGCGCCCAGGCTTTGTTCTGCGCGTGCGCGAAGCCGAGGTTGAAATAGAGCGCCGCCGTCGGCTCCTTCGTCATCGTCAGTGCCCGGCTGAGCGTCATCTCGGCGTTGGTGTATTTTTTCGCCGCGAGAAAAGCGCGGCCCAGCAGTTCCGTCGAAGTCGCGTCATCGCGGACCGCCTTGAGCGCCGTCGCCACGCGGATCGCCTCCTCGTTGAGCGTGATAATCCTGCGCTCGTTCGTTTCGCCGCTGCTGCGCCGCAGCAGCGCTTCGACGAGCAGTGTCATCATCTCGGTGTTGTGCGGGGCAACCGCGATGCCGCTGCGGAGCGCCTCCGCCGCCTCGTCCAGCCTCCCGGCGCGGAATTGCAGGATGCCCAGGTAGTACCACGAATCGGCATCCTTCGGGTCGAGCTTCAGAGCCGCGCGGAACGACCGGGCCGCGTCGTCGTTGCGGTTGAGGTTCGCGTAAACCACGCCGAGCATGTAAAAGTTGGCGGCCTGATCGGGTTGCTGTTTCGTCACGTTTTCCAGATACGCGAGCGCCCTGTCGTACCTCTTCAGCGCGATCTGCACGCGCCCCAGCACGGCCAGCGTGTCGGGGTCGCTGCGGCCCTCGGCCTTTTTCAGCTCCAGGGATTTTTCGAGCGGCGCAATCGCCTGCTCGTATTCCTTGAGCTGGTAATAAGCCAGCCCGATATATTTCCAGCTGTCGGAGTGGTTGGGGAACTCCTCGACCACTTTCTGAAACTCCGCGATCGCCGCGCGGTACTGGCCCTGAGTGTAAAGCGACACTGCTTTTTCCCAGTCGTAACTGCCCGCCCGGACGGCTGCCGCGAGGGCGGCTGAAACGAACAGGGCGGTGATGATGGCACTGACTCTTTTCATAACTGCTTCTCCTTTGGACTGCTGCGCTTCGGAAAACTTCGCGGGTTGCGCCGCGCAAAGGGGTATCGCCCGGCAGCCCTTAGAATCGCGACGCCGGACGATGGTTGCACCACCCGACGCTGCCGACTGCCGTCGCGATTCCGCCAGAGTGGCTGAGTAAAGATTATCCGTGATGGGAAGAAAAATGCCAGCCAAATAATGGCTGGCTGCTCGGGAGGGGGCCCGCGTGGTGAGATTCTGACGCTAATCACAAACGCGGCCCAGCGCCGCACCCCACGTGAAGCCCGCGCCAAAGGCCAGAAACAGAACTCTCGAACCGGGGCGCATCCTTCTCTCCTGCTTCGCCTGCCACAGGGCAATGAATGCCGAAGCCCCGCTCGTATTGCCGTACCGCGCCACGTTGCTGACAATGCGGTCTTCGGGGACGCGAAGCTGAGCGCCGAGCGAGCGCAGCAGGTTGGCGTTGGCTTGGTGCGGAATAATCACATCAATCTGGTCGAGTGTGATTTCGTTCCGCGTCATGATGGCCGCGGCGGCCTCAGATAATTTACGCACCGCGTGCAGGATCACGCTGCGGCCATTCATCGAGGCGTGATGCAGGTTCGATTCGACGTGTCCCGCGTCCAGCCAGCGCCCCCCGTTGCCCGTGCCAGGCGCACGCACGCCAAGGTCTTCGGCAAAGTTTCCGTCAGTCGCAATCAGCACGTCATCAATGCTCACGGCAAAGCTATTGTCCGCGTCGGGCGGATGCGGTTGATTGCTGATGATGACCGCGCCCGCGCCGTCGCCGAAGAGCAGGCTCAGTTCGGCGCTTCTTTCACTGAGGTCGAGGCCTTTCGACTGGGCTTCGGCCCCGAAGCAGACGACCGTACTGGCGGTGCGCGACAGGATCAGGCCGCGCGCGAGTTGCAGGCCGTAGAGAATTGCGGCACAGCCTGCGCGTATATCAATTGCCGGAACGTTGCCACAACCCGCGATCTTGCGCTGGACGAGCGGCGCTATGCCCGGCACCTGATAGTCGGGTGAGATCGTGCCGCCGATCAGGTAATCGACGCGTTCAGCTTTCACACTCGCATCCCGCAGCGCTTCACGGACAGCCGCCGCCGCGAGGTCAGAGGCTGACTGCTCCGCCTCCACCCAGCGCCGCTCGCGAATGCCTGACTTCGCTTCAATCCATTCCGGCGTGACGCCGAGCCGCGGCGCCAGTTCTTCGTTTGTGACAATACGCTCGGGCAGTACCGCGCCGCAGCCGATGATGTAGCAGCTCATTGGTCACCTCACTTCACGTTCGCGCGTTCGATGAAGGCTTCGACTTTGGCGATGGTGTCGAAATTCTCCGGGCGCAACTCCGAATCGCTGACTTTGATCCCGCACTCGCTTTCGAGCAGCGTGACGAAATCAACCAGCGAAAAGGAATCGAGCAGCCCTGCTGAGAACAATGAGTCGTTGCGATCAGGCATCGTGGTGCGAGCCGCTTGGGCGGCTTCGCCGAGATATGACATGACAGTTTGTGGCAACATAAAAATCTCCTCCTGGCCCCCAAAGGGGGAAAGTTGTTTACTCGGTCAATGGCTCCTTATTTTTCACAGCCTGTTGTTTGTGCTTCTCGTAAGCCCTGATGATTGCGTCGTGAATCAGAGTGCCGACGATTTCGGAGCCTTCCCACGTGGGGTGAGTGAAATCGCCGCCCATCAGCCGCGGCCTCGCTTCGCGCCAGCGCGCGACGGTACCTTCCCCGCCCATCGCCGTGAAAGTGTCAAAGAACGCGCAGCCGTTTTCAGCCGCGAAGCGCCGCTGCGCCGTGACCAGTTTCGGGATCGTCGGTCGAGTGACGATTGAGCCGCCTTTGGCGCGAATGCCGCGATCCATCGGGCTGATGAGCATGATCGAGGCTTCGGGCAGTGCGGCGCGGATGCGGCGGATCACCTCCTTCGTGTCTTTTTCGTACTTGTCCATCGGCCAGTTCTCATACTCGCTCTCGTTCGTCCCGTAGTTGAGGATGACGAGGTCAGGCCGGCGATGACGCAGCTGCTCGGCCCAGTGCGCTTCGTTCATGTAATCGGCGAGCAGTCCGACGAACGCCCCGTTATCGCCGAGCGAGTCGTACTCGACGCCGCGTGAGCCGCTTTCCAGCGCGACGCCGAACATCCGCACTTCACCGTTGCCGATGGTGCGGATAGTCATCGTATGCGCGCCGGCCGGAACTTTCACCTCCTGAAAACCCGAGCGCACGGTGTCGCTTTTGGTCGTCACGCGCGAATGTTGAGCGCCATCAATTGCGATATCGAAATCTCCGCCGCCGGGCTGCGCGAGAAAGTAGATGTCGAACGACGAAACATTACGCCCGACTTCGCCTTCGTCAGCCGTGCCGAAGGTCGCGGTCGCGCCCGTGGCGCTGGCAGTGAAGCTCGCGCCGCCGAGCCCATAAAGATGATCGCCTCGTGAAATGAACATCGGGTCGCTCGCCCAGCCGCTGGCGTCATGCTTCACGCCGATGTGGTTGTACCAGCCCCACGGGCGGGCGGTCAGCACGAAGCCGTGGCCCGCGTCGCCGAACCTGAGTTGCAGCCTGCGCCGCACGGTCGAAGTGATGCCGTCACCAGTAATCGGCGAATCGCCGTAATGGCTCACAACCGCGCGACCGCTGCCGGTTTCAGTCCTCTGTAACGCGGTGAAGAAATGATCCAGCGCGCGGCCCGACGGGTCTTCGACCTCGCCTGGGCTTGTGTCGGCGGGGGCGCCGATTGGTGCCTGGCGGGCCGGCGCTGCTGTCGCCTGCGCCGGCCCGGGGCTGAGAACGCTGGCTGTGCGGACAGGCGGCAGCAGGCGCCAGTGATGCAGGCGGGGAATCAGATACGGCATGACTGCCATCACCGCAAAACAGAGAATCGTCCGCGCCGGTTTGCTGAACAGCGGGTGCCTGCGCCGCGATTGATCGGTGGTCGCCGGCAACACCTGCGCGTTGACTGAATGAAGAAGTTTTTCAGAAGCGAGCATAAATAAACGGTACGACATCCGTGCTGGTGACGAAGTAAAGGCCGATTGCCAGACCGAGCAGCGCTGCGGCCTGAACCGGAGCCGGCAGTCTGACGAAGCCGTTGCGTGTCGTTTCCCACGCGCGGTCGGGAATCCAGTGTGAGAGCAGGCCGAAGACGATGATCAATGCTACAGGCCGGGCGAGATTCGACGTGTCGGCCGTGAAGCTGAACATCTGGCGCAGCAGTCCTGTAGCTTGCCAGAAACTTTCGGCGCGGAAGAAAACCCAGGTGAAGCAGATGAAATGAAACGTCAGGAAGACGCTGGCCGCCTGTGACCATTGCGTGTTGATTCGCACAATGCCGCGCCGCTTCCGGAACTCTTCAAACAGGCGCACGGCGGCGAGCCCCAGCCCGTGCAGCAATCCCCACAGCACAAAGGTCCACGTCGGGCCGTGCCACAATCCGCCGACGAGCATCGTGATGATCAGCCCGGCATAGAGCCAGGCCGCCCTGCGCCGCCTGCCGGCGATTGAAAAGAAGACGTAATCGCGCAGCCACGACGAGAGCGAGATGTGCCAGCGCCGCCAGAATTCGGGCAGATTCTGCGAGCGGTACGGCGCGTTGAAGTTCGCTGGCAGAGTGAACCCGAGCAGCATCGCCGAACCAATCGCGATGTCGCTGTAGCCGGAAAAGTCCGCGTAAATCTGGAGCGCGTAGCCGTAAAAGGCCGCCCACGCTTCGAGCGCCGAGAAACGGTCGGGGAAATCGAAGACGCGATCCACGAAATTCGCGGCGAGGTAATCGGCAATCGCGATCTTTTTGACCAGCCCGAGCGCGATCAGAAACAGGGCCTGCCCGCCGGCCTCGGCGTCGAGCGCGAGCCCGCCGCGGAACTGCGGCAGCAGTTGTTTTGCGCGCAGAATCGGCCCGGCAACGATAGTCGGAAAGAATGAGATGAAGGCGAGATACTCGCCGTAGCTTTGCGCCGGCTCGGTGTCCCTGCGGTAAACGTCAACGACGTAAGCGACCGACTGAAAGATGAAGAACGAAATGCCGAGAGGCGCGATCAGGCTCGGGTGTGGGATATTCACCTTCAGCCCGGACAGTGAAAAGGCGCTCGTGGCCGAATCAATGAAGAAGTTCGCGTACTTGAAGACGCACAGTGTGCCAATGTCGGCGAGCAGCGAGACGCCGAGCAGCAGTTTGCGCACGCTCTGGTCCCGGCCGTGGCTCATGAGCTTTGTCGTCGTGAAATCAATCAGCGAGACCGCGAGCAGTAACAGCAGCGGTCTCGCGCCGGCCTGTGTGTAAAAGAGCGCGCCTGCCAGCACCAGAAAGGCCACGCGCAGCTTGTAGCGACCGGCGATCAGCCAGTAAGTGAAGAAGACCGCGATCAGAAAAACGAAGTATGTTCCGCTGGTGAATGACATTGGTTTTCAGGAGCGTGAAGTGAATTGTCGGTAGCCGCGCATCAGCTCGGCATACAGCTCATCGGCGACGAGCAGGTATCCGGACCGCGTCAGGTGAACACGGTCGGGTTGCGCGAGCGGCGGCGAGCGGATTGCCCATCGTTCAATTGAACCTGCCCCACCCATGGCACGATACAGATCCCAGAAAGCCGCGCCCGCCGCCAGTGCCGCCTGTCGCTGCGCGGCGACGAGACCGGGCATGGTGCTAATCGTCCGCCACATCGAGCCGGTGCGCACGGCGCGGTCGGGCGGCGCGATAACCAGCAGTGAGGCATCCGGCGCGGCGGCGCGCAATCGTTTGAGAACCTCCGAAAACTTCCGGCGGTACTCGGCCGGGTCAAAGTCAGCGTCGCCGGCTTCGTTGGAACCGTAGGCTACGATGATCAGATCAGGATTGCGGCGTGCCAGATTGTCAGCCAGCAGTGCCTCATCCCACTCAAGCAGGCGGGTCGCACGGGCGCCGTTGATGCCGAGTGCGTCATAAACGACGCCCGCGCGATATCGCTCGGCTGTCAGGCCGAGAACGCGCACCATACCAGGAGAGACGGTGCGCAGTTCGATGGAATGAGGACTCTCGATTGCGGATTGCGGATCGCGGGTTGCGGAATCCGCAGGCGCTGACAATTCCAGATACGCCGGCTCGAAATCGTCTGAAGCGAGTGAGAAGCGGTGATGCTGAAGCTCGCCGTCAAGCAGCACATCAATCGTGCCGCCGCCGGGTTGCCTGAGCAGGTAAATTTCAAAGTGCGGGCAGGCTGAAGTCATCCGAATGATTTCGCCCGCGCGAGTGGCGCTCAGGCTGACACCGGCCAGGCCGAATCTGCCGTCACCGGTGAGCGATGACTGGCTGAGCCCGTTGCTTTGCCAGCCGATGCTCGCCCCGCTTTCAACCCCGCCGCGCGAATACCATGGCCACGGTCGCCCGGCGAGAATGAATCCCGGCCCGGCGTCGCCGAAATCCTGCTGAAAGTATCGTCGCAGGGCGCCGGTCAGGATGTCCGCGGCGACGTGCGAATCGCCGTAATGAATGATGCGGGTAATGGCCGGGTTGTCACTCTCGCCCGCCTCGCGTTGGGCGGAGGTGAGGGCGAGCGACTGGTAAAAACTTTCGAGCGCCCGTCCGTCGGGATTTTCAATCGGCTGTCGGGTGATCGGGCCGTGTGGCGAGTAGCAGGCCCTGGTGGCCGCGAAAGTGAGCGAGGCGCCCAGCAGCGCGAGGCAGGGAAGTGCCAGGAGGAGTGAAACCTCCCCGCCCGCCCGCGTGATCACCAGATTGTTGTCGCGTTTCCTCATCGCGGCGAGTATCGCCGGATGTGGGGGCCATCAACACGCGGAGGACAACGGTCTGATTGTCGGACAACCGCCGCGCCGTACTGCGGTTGTCCGACAGAGAGTTGATGTGGATGGCCACACTCGGGAGGCCAGTGCTTTCACTTGATCGCAATCGTCGTCTGATTGCTGGGAACTCCGTTGCGGGAAAAGACCAGCGTGTGATTGCCGGAAGTGATATTGGCCGGGAAAAAGACGTTGAATTGATTGAGGCCGGTAAAGGCGGGGGCGCGACCGGCGTAACTCACCGTGACCGGATTGCCGTCAATCGTGGCCTGCACAACCTGACTGCTGGCGTTGAGATTTCCGTCCACGTCAGTCGCGTCGGCGCCAAGGCCGGAGCCGTAAACCGCAATGACATTCGGCTGGCCGTTGGCGAGTTTGGCATTGAACGGCGGGCCGGTGAAGTTGACCCCGTCAATCGCCGCCGCCGGGCCGTTGCCGCTCTGGCTGGCCGTAAAGACGGTCGGCACAGCGGGCGCCATCTGCACCGCCCCGGCGCGGATCAGCTGGCCGTTGCTAATCACTTCGATCAGCGCCGTGCCGGAGGGGATTTCAGGGAGGAAGGTTGTCGTCGTGGCCTGCGTCGTCCTCGGCACCTGGAAGTTGATCTGATTCGGGGCCGCAAAATAAAGCGGCGCGGGCGTGCCGTTGATCAACACCTGAGTCCCGGCGAGCGTGGTGGGCAGAGGTTGCGCGGTTGCCACCTCCGTCCCGCCGGAAGTCATGCCGCTGCCGAAGAGTGCGCCGATGCCGCCCGGCGTCAGAGGATAGGTGTAGCTGGCCGCGGAGACCGCCGCGATCACCCGCGAACTGCCGGCCGGCAGATCGGCGAGCCCCGTGTTGATGCTGCCCTTGTAATCCGTAGCCTGCGCGAAATAGCTCTCCCACGCGAGACGGAAGCGGGTGAGTTTGTTGAGTGTCGCCGTGCCGGGCGTCGCACCCGATCTGGTCAGGAGGACGACGGCGGCCCGGAAATTTTTCGGCGCGGCGGTGGCGTCCGGCGTGCGCGCGCCGTTCTGCTGAATGACCTGATCAATAGTAATGGCCTGTTTCGTGCCGGTGACGGTGATGTTCGGACGCGGGGACGAGGCGCGCGTGCGATTGGTGCCGGTCGGGTTGTTGATGATGAACATCGGGTCTGTCACTTCGCTGGCCGGGCGCAGGCCCATGACGTACTGATCCAGCCGCGAGTATCCGTCCACCAGATTGACCGAGGTGAATGTTCCGTCGCCGTTCTCCTTCCAGACGTTGCCTTCGACCGCGGAAGAGCGGGGCGCCGCCAGGGTACTCATCGTGGAAGGGATACTCAGGAAGAAATTCCAGTGAGCGTTGTCGCGTCCGAGCAGCAGCCTCGTATCAGTCGCCGGATACCTGACGTAAGCCAGCCAGCGGTGCCCCTGCTCCTGACCGAGGATCGAAAGCGAGCTGTCCGCCCCGAAAAAGCGCGTCGTCGGGGAATCAGGGTAAGCTATATTGATGTTGTTCAGGTTCATCAGCCCCTGAATTTTCAGCGAACCTGTGACCGTCCCCCCCGGATCATTGTCGCCGGGCGCCTGGCCTATTCCTGATGAGTCATTGCGAATTGGCAGGTAAAAAGCGAACGCACCATTGAGGTCAAAATCGAAATCGAGGTAGATGTAAACGAAGTCGTACACGTCACGACTCGGATGCGTCTGGTAAAAGGCCGCCACCGTCCCGATCTCATCAAGACGGCTTAAGGTCGTGAACAGCTCGGCGATGCCGGCGGTAAATGTGCCGCCGGGCGGACTGGCGAAGTTCACGACCGAGAGAAGCTGCGGGGAAGTGCCGGGTGAAATTCCGGTAGTGATGTCGCTGATCAGCTGGCCCGCGCTGTAGTTGAAGAGGATGCGACTGTCGTTGAAGAGAGTGACCTGAAAAGTATGGACGCCGGTATCAATGGACGGGTCGTTCGGGAAATCCCTGATGTTGTTCCAGGTGACGACGACGCGATCAGCGGCTTTGCGAATATAGATCCCGTTGCTGCCCTGAGTGGCGACTGTCCGGGCATCAAGGTCGTGCCAGAACGGCGCGATGCGCGGCAACGGCCTTTCCAGATCGCTGAGCATTGCACCATCGGTCGAACTGTTGGAAATGCCCGCCGCCTCATTAAAGGCCGCATCGCTAGTCCCGGCGGGGCGAAAAATCAGGCAGCCGTTGCTGCTGATGCTGACGCTGGAATAGCTGACGCCGTAAAAGGAAAAATTGAAGCCGATGTCCTGGGTGATGTAGGCGTCATCGCCGGGTTCGACGCCCGGAGTGGATGGAATCTTGGGGTTGACCGCGGGGGCGACCGTCAGATCCAGTTTCGTCCCGAGGCTGGTGTCGAAAGTCACTGTCGGGCTGGAAAGCGTGTAGCCGTTGCCCGCAGGTGTAAATTGAACCGTGCGCCCGACCAGATCGAAGGCGTTCGGAGAAACGACCAGCCGGCCGTCGTCCTGAATCACCGAAATGTCGTTGGTGTCGGTGCTGCTGACGTCGGCCGCGAAGGCCGATTCGTTGCCGGCATTAAGACTGGCGAACCTCTCTTTGTTCAGTTTGTGCCGCAACAGAGCTTCATTCCACAGCTTCTCATCATTCGGGCGGCCTTCCTTTGACTTTCTGCGGTGATGGCCCGACTGATCGTCGGAATCGCCGGCATGTTCGGCAGTTTGATTTCCCGGCTGTTTCAATCCGGAGCCGGACTGCGCTCCGGCGCGTGGCAGCAGGGCGAGCGGGGTGAAAGTGAAAAATGCGATGGCGGCGATGATCAGGCTGATAGTCAGCCGATGTGGCAGGCGTGCGAACTGTCTTGGCATAACATCTCCAGGAATTAATAAGGGCCTCGATCAACCGATGGCGTCAGAGTTATTCGTTGATGGTCTGCTTTGCGGACTAACATCCCAAAGCCGCGAACACAGAAGATTCGGAGGAAATCGTCGGCGGGACGGCCTTTTCTGTGTGGGGCGATATTGTGGCCTGTCTGAGGCGGTCTTGTAAACTTCATTCGGGCATCAGCTCAACCACCAGCCCGTCACTCCAGCCGTACTTGCCGTCGGAAAGTTTCCGCACCTCATGCCAGAGTTCCGGCTCATGCGCCTCGTCAACAACGCGGGCCGTGCCGGTGAATGACTGATTGCCGACGAGAAATGAAACGTGGGGGTCGTGCAGGATGTTCTGAACCCAGTGCGCCCGTTCACGGCGTTCGGCGATCAGGTAATAATTCCCGGCGAGCGTCGTGAACCAGATTTCGATTTCGCGGGGGAGCCTGCTCCGGCGCCCGGCGGTCGTGAGATAAAGGTACTGCCGTTCGATCATCCCGCACTCAATAAAACAGGTACTTGCGCCACGTCGCATCGCTGCGCCCGAGGTAACGCATGATCTGGCGGTTGACATGGAGGCTGAACGCCTGCGGGCGCTTCATCAGTTTCATCCCGGCTTCATCCGGCAGCGAGTTACCCTTGCGGTTGTTGCAGCGTTTGCAGCAGGCGACCAGGTTGTCCCAGTTGGAATTCCCGCCGCGCGATTTCGGGATCACGTGATCCAGCGTCAGTTCGGAGGGCGGGAGGATGCGGGTGCAGTACTGGCAGGTGTTGTGGTCGCGCAGCAGAATATTTTTGCGCGACAGGCTCTTGCGCTCGAACGGGATGTGGACGTATTCGGTCAGGCGGATGACTGACGGGGCCGGGATCGCAGCACGCGCGGAATGAAACAGGCGCTCGCTCCGCTCTTCGGCGCGGGCGATGCCTTTCAGGATCAGGACAATCGCGCGCCGCGTCGTGCAGACGTTGATCGGCTCGTAAGTCGAATTGAGAACAAGAACCCGGTCAGTCATAAACAAACCTCTCGCTGAAAACAGATTTGATGATTGGCTGGATGGATCGAAAATGAATCAGCGGCCGGCCGAGCAGGATCAGCAGAGCAGAGCCAGCTTTCCCGGTAGTTATTAAGAGCGCAGCAGAGTGTGGCGCGGAAGCGGTGCGCCTGATGAGCGGGCGAAGCTGAGAATGGTCAATCGCGAACGTCGGTCTGGAGAAGATTACACCTCGTAAATTGCAATGAATCTCGAACAATTACACCGGGTAAGTGTAAAATTGACGCCGGGAAGTTTCAAGTTAAAAAGTTGTGAAGCCGAAACAGCAGGTCGCTTTCAGCGTGATTGAATCACTTTCCTGAGCCGGAGCGGATCTTCAAAGAGCGTCCCCAAGCCCCGGATCACCGCGCGCGCCGGGCTCTCGGCCAGAGTCACGGCCAGTTCAGTTTCCCGCGACAACCGTTCATCGAACCCAGCCAGCAGCGCCCCGCCACCGGCCAGCACCATGCCGCGATCATAAATGTCGCCGGAAGCCTCCGGCGGCAGCGCTTCGAGCGCGTCCTGCACACCCTTGATGATGCGGGCGACGACCGATTCGATGGCCTCGTGAATCTCGATGGTGTTGACGACGGCCATCTCCGGCGCGCCGGTCACGGTGCTGCGGCCCTTGACCATCGTCGTCTGTTCGCGGTCGGTCGGCACCGCGCAACCCAGTTCGATCTTCACGCGCTCGGCGGTGCGCGGCCCGACCTGCAGGTTGTGGTTGTATTTGATCATCGAAGCCAGCGCCGCATCCAGATCATTGCCCCCGACGCGCAGCGTCCGCGAAAAGATCAGGTGGTCGTGAACCATGGCCGCCATCGTGGTCGTGCCCGAACCCACGTCAACCACGAGCGTGGCGCGCTGATCAGTCGGGTCGAAGCCCGCGCCGAGCGTCGCGGCCAGACCCTTGTTGATGAAGTGAATGTTGTTGACCCCGGCTTCCTTCGCCGCGTAACGCAGCGCGTAATATTCGATGTCGGTCGCGTCGGACTGCACCGAAATCAGCACGCGGCGCGAGAGGTGCGAGCGCCCGTCGCGCGCCTTGCGGATGTAACTTTCCAGCAGCTTGCCGGCGAAGGTCGAATCCGCGACCACGCCGTCCTGCATCGGGCTGAAGATCTGGATGTCCTCCGACGAGCGGCCTTCGAGTTCGAGCGCCTCCATCCCGACGGCGACCACCTCGCGCGACGGGGTGTCGTAAGCCAGCAGTGAAGGCTCGTTGACGACGATCCCGCGCCCCCGCGCGAACACGCGAGTGCGCGAGGTCCCGAGATCAACCGCCAGGTCGTCAGTAACCAGGCTCCGCAGCGAAGGAATCTTCATAATCGGCTATAACCTTATAGTGAAAATCCGCCCAACACACATCAGGACTCTTTTGCGCTGGATTCAGTTGATGAAGCAGCCACCTCAAATTCATGGTAAGGAATCAGTCAGTCAGGGTAGCAGGCGCTGGGCATGTTACTCAGCCGGGAGGCAGGTTAGCAAGCGGTTTCAGAAAAGCGGATGACGGTAATGCTAAACACTATGCCGGCTCAACGAATAATGCGCGCCGCGCGGGGGTCAGTGAAACAGGCTGACGGCGCGGGCAATCGTCAGCACGCTGACCGCGCGCGCGCCTCCGGCCAGGAGCGTGTCGGCGATTTCATGCAGAGTCGAGCCAGTAGTCATTACGTCATCAACGACAAGCACAGCGCAATTTTCGATCAACCGCGGGGCGCGCACCTCGAAGGCATTTTGCAACGACTTCGCGCGTGCAGCACTGTCCATCCCGGCGCGATGAAGGTCTGTTTCCTTACGGCGAATCAGACTCGCCGCGTCAACGTCAGGCCCGGTTGCTGCCGACAGCGCACGCGCGATCACTTCCGCCTGATTGAAGCCGCGTGACTGCTGACGCCGCGGGTGAAGCGGAACGGGAATGATTGATTCAACTGCCTGAATTCCAGTGATGGCGACAAAAGCTGAATGCAGCAGTTCGCGCAGGCGCGGAGCAAGCTGCGGACGCTCCTTGAGCCAGATGACGCTTTCACGCAGCGCGCCTTCATAGGCCCCGCAGGATCGGGCGCAGGTGAAGGACATTTCATCACAGCGCCCGCAGCGGCGTTCAGTCAGATTCGGGTGAGCAGGCAGCGCCGGCAGCAGCAAACCGCACTTCGAGCAAAAGCCGGACGAGCGACACGCCTCATCGAGATTCTGCCAGCATTGCGCGCAGGCCACGCCGTCACGCCACGATTCAACCGGCGCCCCGCAGACGCGGCATTCTCGCGGATAAAGCAGTGCGAGAGAGGCGTCGCGCATTCCGGTAATTGCTCTCATTGCGGGTGAAGATGCTTTCAGCATGAAGCGGCAGTAAAGTTGAAAGGCATCAATGCGCCACCTGATCGGGCGGCGCATTGATGCCTCAAAAGGTAAAAGCGGCTTTCAATTGGTCGCGGGTTTCGCCGCGCCAGCCTTCGCAAAATCACCGGCCTTGATGATCGTGATCTTTGCCGGGTCAATGAACTTCCGCAGGGCCGCCACGATCTGCTCAGGCGTGAGGGCCTGAACTTTTTTCTCAAGCTCGGCGTCCCACGCCAGCGAGCGGTCGAGGAAAGCGTATGAGCTGAGCTGGCGAACCAGTGCCGAGTCCTGTGAGCGCGTCACCTGACGGTCCTGCAGCCAGCCGGACTTGCCCAGCGCGATCTCTTCAGCGGTGAAGCCCTCCTTCAGCACGCGGGCGATCTCTTCCCTGAACGCGGCTTCGAGCTTCGTCACGTTCTGCGGCGCGTAGATGGCAAAGCCGGTGAAGGAACCGCTCTTGTCGAGCGGGCTGGCCTGAGTGAATGACCCGACGCCGTAGCTGAGCCCTTCCTTGCCGCGGATGCGCGCCGCGAGTCGTGAACTGAGGCCGCTGCCGCCGAGCATCCAGTTGCCGAGTTCGAGCGCCGCGTAATCCGGGTCGTCGTCACGGATGTTCAGGTTCATCCCGGCGATGAAAACGGCGTTGGCCTTGTCCGGCGTTTCGACTGACTGGTTGACCGGGGCAATGTCCTTGTAGACGCTGACGAGCCGTCCATAAGGCTGATTGCTCTTCCAGCTGCCAAACAACTCGCCAGTCAGCTTCGCTATTTCCTTGTCGTCGAAGTCGCCGACCACGGCCAGTTCGCCGTTCTGCGCGCCGTAGAAGTCGGAGTAAAACTTCTTCACCTCGTCGAGCGCGACGGCCTTCACTCTGGCGAGTGATTCATCCGGCGTCGGCGTGTAACGCGGATCGTCTTTGTCGTACGGGTTGAGGTGGCGGCTGAAAGTGATGAAGCCGAGCGCCTGCGGGTCGGTGCGCTGCTCTTCGATGGCCGCGAGCTGCTGCTGTTTGAGCTGCTCGAACTCGCTCTCCGGGAAGGAAGGCTCGCGCAGAATTTCCGCGACCAGTTTCATCACGGCGGGCAGGTTTTCGCGCGTCGTTTCAATCGAAGCGTTGGCCGAAGTCGTGCCACCGGAGACGCTGACGCGGGCCTTCAGGCGGTCGAATTCATCCTGAATCTGCTGGCGCGTGTGCCTGGTCGTGCCGCGCATCAGCATCCGCCCGGCCATCTGCGCGGCGGACGCGCGATTCATCAGGCTCTTTTCGCTGCCGAAGCGCAGCGTCAGGTTGGCGACGACCACGTTGCCTCGAGTCTTCTTCGGCAGGAGCGCCAGTTTGATCCCGCCCGGCGTGGCATTGCGAACCGTGCGCGCGTCAATATTGGCCGGCGAAGGGTCGAAGGCTTCGCCAGCGGCAATCGCCGCATCGCCCTTGTAGTCCTTGACCAGCGCCAGCACGTCCGGCGTCGGCGGGATCTCGGCGCGATCCGGCTTCGCCGTCGGGATGAAGAGGCCGAGCGTGCGATTCGACTGCTTGAGGTATCTGGCCGCGACCTGCTGCACATCTTCAGGCGTGACCTTGCGCAGGCGGTCGCGATTCAGAAACAGCAGCCGCCAGTCGCCCATCCCGAGCCATTCGCTCAACTCGACGCCGACCCGGTCGGAAGCATTGAGGTTGAGTTCGATCTGCTTGAGCAGCCGGGTGCGGGCGCGCTCGACTTCCTCTTTAGTCGGCGGATTCTTCGTGACCTCCTCGACAACTTGCAACAGGGTGTCGCGCGCCGCGTCGAGCGAAGCTTCCTGCCGCACCTGTGCGCCAAGGATCATCAGGCTCGGGTCGCCGAAGATGTATGTGGAGTCGAAGACATCAGTGGCCTTTTTGGTTTCCACCAGCGCCTTGTACAGGCGACCCGAAGGCTTATCAGCGAGAAGCTGCGACAGCACCCTGACAGCCGCCGCGTCCGGGTGAGAACCCGCCGGGATGTGATAGGCCGCGGCCACCACCTGCACGTCGCCCGTGCGCCGCAGTGTCACCGCCCGCTCGCCGTCCTGCGTCGGTTCTTCTGTGTAAATCTTCGGCAGCACGCGCGTCGGCTTCGGGATTGACGCGAAGTTCTGGTTGATCAGTTCGAGCGTCTTCGCCTCATCGAACTTGCCGGCCACGAGCAGCACGGCGTTGTCCGGCTGGTAGTGCGCCCGGTAGAAAGCCTGCAATCGCTCAATCGGCACGTTCTCGATGTCGGAGCGAGCGCCGATGGTGGACTTGCCGTAGTTGTGCCAGAGGTATGCGGTGGAGAATATGCGCTCGGTCAGAATGTCGTCGGGGCTGTTCTCGCCGGCCTCGAATTCGTTGCGCACGACGGTCATCTCGCTGTCCAGGTCTTTTTTGGCGATGTCGGCTTTGACCATGCGGTCGGCTTCGAGTTCCAGCGCCCACCTGAGATTGTCTTCGGATGAGGTGAGGCTCTCGAAATAGTTGGTGCGGTCGTACCAGGTCGAGCCGTTATATTGCGCGCCCCGCGATTCCATCTCCTTCGTGATGCTCGGATGCTTTGCCGAGCCTTTGAACATGAGGTGTTCAAGCAGGTGCGCCATGCCGGTCTCGCCGTAATTCTCATGCTTTGAGCCAACCAGGTAAGTGACGTTGACGGTGACTGTTTGCTTCGACTGGTCGGGGAAGAGCAGCACGCGCAGGCCGTTCGGCAACCGGTATTCGGTGATGCCTTCGACCGTAGTCACGCGCTCGACGCCTTTCGGCAGCGCAGTCTGACCCAAGCCCGTTCCCGACGCGCCGAGGAGCGGGCAGAAAGTAAGAGAGCAGATGAATGCCAGCTTCAGGATTCTCATGATTTTTTCTCCAGAGAAATGATTTCAGGATGCCTTGCTAAAGAGTCTGAATATTCGCGGGCGCGCTCGGTTGCGTCCACACATAATTCGTTGATCAGACCGATGCGCAGCGCTTCCCGGGCGTCAATGCGATCACCCGTGACGAGCAGGCGTAACGCTTCGGCGCGCCCGACCAGACGGGGCAATCGGACTGTCCCGCCCCAGCCGGTAATGATCCCACGTTTCGCCCCCGGATGCGCAAACGTCGAACGCGGCGTCGCGAATCGCAGGTCACACGCCAGCGCCAGATCAAGCCCGCCGCCCATGCAATGTCCGTCAATCGCGGCAATCGTTTTCGCCGCCCCCGGACGGGTCGAACTGAATAGATTCAGAATCGCCTGCCCGCGCCGCGAAAAGTCAAAAGCCGTGACCGGTGTGATTTCTGTAATTTCATTCAGATCAGCGCCGGAAGAGAAGATGCCGCCGGCCCCGGTCACGATGATTGCTCTGATCAATTCATTCGCCCGCAAGCGCGACATGGCCCCGGCTGTTTCTTCGAGGGTCGCCCACGATAATGAATTCATTTGTGTCGCGCGATTGATCGTGATGATGGCGTAGTGATTACGTTCAGTGACGAGGATTTGTTGCGTTGGATTATGGCTGGACACGGAGGTTGAAATTCGGGGGCCGTCAGGAGAGGGGTCAAGAACTATGGTACTGGGTTGCCCTGTCACGATTACTCTCGCGGTTTGACGTTCTCGCGAATGAATTTAATGATGTCTTCGGTTGACGTGCCGGGCAGGAAGATTTCAGTGACACCGGCCTCCTTCAATTTCGGGATGTCTTCTTCGGGAATGATCCCGCCGCCGAAGAGCAGCACGTCATCCATGCCACGTTCGCGCATCAGCTGCATAATCCGTGGGAAGATAGTCATATGCGCGCCGGAAAGAATTGACAGCCCGACGATCTGCACATCTTCCTGCAGCGCCGCGCTGACGATCTGTTCCGGCGTCTGGCGCAATCCGGTGTAGATTACTTCCATTCCCGCGTCGCGCAGTGCGCGCGCGATCACCTTCACTCCACGGTCATGGCCGTCCAGTCCGGGTTTGGCAAGCAGCACTCTGATCTTCGCTTCTGGCATCGTCGTGTCCACCTAGAACGCCGGCTCCTGATATTCGCCGAAGACGGGTCGCAGTGCGTCGCACATTTCGCCAAGTGTGCAATCGGCGCGCGCGCAGTCAATCAGCAGCGGCATAGTGTTGACTTGCGGGTCTTCCGCGCCACGCCTGAGCGCGTCGAGCGCGCGCCGGGCGGCAGAGGCGTCGCGTTCGGCGCGCAGCTTCTTCAAGCGTTCTTCCTGCAACTGCGCGACCGATTCGTCAATTTGCAGGATGTTCGCCTCGCCCAGTTCATTGCCTTCCATCTGATACTCGTTGACGCCGACAATGACTTTTTCGCCGCGCTCGACGGCGCGCTGGAACTGGTAAGCCGATTCCTGAATCTCCTTCTGTGGGAGACCCGCTTCAATCGCCTCGACCATCCCGCCCATCGCGTCAATCCTGCGGAAGTATTCCCAGGCCTCTTCTTCAAGTTCTCGGGTGAGTTTCTCGATGAAGTAAGAGCCGCCGAGCGGATCAACGGTGTTGGTGACGCCGGTTTCGTGCGCGATGATCTGCTGGGTGCGCAGCGCGATCAGTGCCGCGCGTTCAGTCGGCAGCGCCAGAGCCTCATCGTAACCGTCGCAGTGCAGCGACTGCGTCCCGCCCAGCACCGCCGCCAGAGCCTGAATCGCCACGCGGATGATGTTGTTGATCGGCTGCTGCACCGTCAGACTCACGCCCGCCGTCTGAGAATGGAAGCGCATCTGCCACGAGCGCGGGTTCTGCGCCTTGAAGCGCTCCCTCATCACGCGATACCAGATGCGCCGTGCGGCACGATACTTGGCAATCTCCTCGAAGAAGTCATTATGCGCGTTGAAGAAAAACGACAGGCGCGGCGCGAATTCATCAACGTCGAGCCCGGCGCGGATGCCGTACTGGATATATTCAATCCCGTCGCGCAAAGTGAAGGCCAGTTCCTGCGCCGCCGTCGCTCCCGCCTCGCGAATGTGGTAGCCGGAGATCGAAATCGAATTCCACTTCGGCATCTCCTGCGCGCAGAACCGGAACGTGTCGGTGATCAGTCGCATGGCCGGGCGGGGCGGGTAAATCCACTCCTTCTGCGCGATGTACTCCTTCAGAATGTCATTCTGCAAAGTGCCGCCGATGTCGCGCCACTCCGATCCCTGCTTTTCTGCTGCGGCCAGAAAGAAGGCGAAGATCATCGAAGCCGGGGCATTGATCGTCATCGAAGTCGTGACCTGATCAAGCGGGATGCCGTCAAAGAGGACTTCCATATCCTGCCGCGAGGAAATCGCGACGCCGCACTTTCCGACTTCGCCCTCTGAGAACGGATGATCGGAGTCATAACCCATCAGCGTCGGCAGGTCGAAGGCCGTCGAAAGCCCGGTCTGCCCATGCTCGAGCAGATACTTGAACCGCGCATTGGTGTCGAAGGCCGAGCCGAAACCGGCGAACTGCCGCATCGTCCAGGTCTTCGCGCGGTAACCCGTCGGATGGATCCCGCGCGTGTAAGGCGGCTGCCCGGGGAAGCCAATCTCTTCGGCAAAATTTATCCCTTCCAGATCACGCGGCGTGTAGAGGCGCTGAATCGGTTTGAGAGAGACGGTGGTGAATTCACTCCCGCTCTCCGGCAGTTTCCGCAGCGATGGCTGCAGGCATTTCTCCTCCCACTCCTGCTGCATTTCGCCGAGCGGGCTGCCGACGACATCCGTCGCATCCGTGCTGGTGGGATTCTTCATTGCTTACACTCCTTGCGAATCTGATCCGGGCTGCGGCTTCTGACTTTTCGCGCCTCGTACAGTTAAGCAGCGATGATAGTTGAGCGTCACAGAGCGAGTCAACGAGGAGGGAAGTGTCAGATGGTAAGAAGAAACCGCTGCCGCTCAACGCTTACTCGAATGCTTCGTGCAGCAGCAGGTGCGTGAGATAAAACAACGCGACCCCGGCAAAGACCATTAGTGAAGTGCGTGCGCCACCCTCGCGGTTGACTTCCGGGATGAGGTCAGAGGCGGCGACGTAGAGCGTCACCCCGGCTGAGACGGGCAGGGCGTACCTGACTGCGGTGTGGAAGGTTGTGACCGATAAAACTCCGACCAGTAAAACTCCTGCCACTGTCGCCAGCGCGATCACTGCGGTCGCCTGCAACGCGCCCCGGCGGCTGTGGCCCGAAGCCAACATGATTGAGGCGATGGTAAAACCCTCGGGAATCTTGTGCAGCATCACGGCGATGAACAGCAGCACGCCGAGACGCAGGCTGGTCAGACTCCCCGAAGCGATGGTGACTCCGTCAAAGAAGGTGTGGATCGAGAGCGCAACTACAGCCGTGGTTGCCGCGCCCTGTCGCAGGACTTCTTCAGCGTGTGTTTCTTCGCCAAAGTGAAAATGCGGCGCCAAGGTGTGTTCGGCAAACTGGATCAGCAGATACCCGGCCAGCAGCCAGGTCATTGCTTCGACCGAACGGAGTCCCCACATCTGTGTCGTCGCAGGAATAACTTCGATGATGACGGCGGCCAGCATGAATCCGGCTCCCAACGCCACCAGGTACTTGAGGCGATGATGGCTGGAATGCTTTGTTCTGGTTACCAGGAAGCCACCAAGCAGATTCGCGGATGCGGCCAGCAGGCCAGACAGGGTCAGTTGAATAAATGGGGTCATCTGCTCGTGATGATCTCTTTCATGGAATGAAGCTGGAAACGTAAAGTCTGGGTATATTCAAAGCGGGCGCCACTATAACACAGACCAATCCGCTAAGTTCAAGGTTACACAGGGGTTCACCAGTAGCACCCGCGTGGTCGGCATCTTGTCAGCGCTGATTATGAGAGGAGTAGTCCAGATCATTCAATAGTTTAGATCAGCTTCCTTGAAGTCAGAAATTAGAAAGCGGTGTCTAACAAAGTACTTGACACACAGATAGCATTGACGTAGCATACGCCCCATTCGTGGTAAATAGTGGTAAGAAGTGGCCTGCAATTAAAGTTTTGCAGGGGGCTTTTTGAGAATTCACCTGAACTCCCGTGACCGCTCTTAAGCATCTGATTAGTAATGAGATCGGCGTGTATGCTCTGCCGATCTCAGGTGATCGGGTCAATCCTCCAGAGATATTTCAGTACGTTGCAAAATGTTGCGTGGCAGCTACACAGCAAGGGTGGATGACAAGGGGCGGCTCAAGATTCCGGCCGGGTTCAAAAGAGTCCTCGACGAGAGATATCACAGTCAGGATTTCTTCGTGACCAGCCTGACCGGAGAATGCGCATGGGTTTATCCGCTGCGTGAGTGGGAAGAGATCGAACAACGGCTGGCTCTGCTACCCTCAATGAACCCGACGCGGCGCAGGTTTCTGGATCGCACCAATTATTACGGCCAGGTTCAGCAGTGCGACCCGCAGGGGCGAGTGCTGATCCATCAACTGCTGCGCGGGGCGGCTGAGTTGCTCGACGAGGTGACAGTACTCGGGCATCTGACTTATCTGGAAGTCTGGAGCGCCGAAAGATTCCGCCGGGTGCGGCTGGCGGAGCAGCCGTTCGGGCTGGAGGATGAAATGACGCTGTCGAACCTGGGAATTTGAAGGAAGCCCGAAGAGGCAGAGTCCCATTTTCTCAATCTTCGGGTTCGGGCTGTACGGCAATGCAGATTCATCATCCGGTTATGCTCGCCGAGGCGCTGGATTTTCTGGCGGCGTCATTGGCAGAAGAAGATGATGAGTTATCCGTTGACAGATTATTCGTGGACGCCACGCTGGGTTTGGGCGGGCACACTGAAGCGATCCTGCGGGCTTCACCGCGCAACCGCGTGATCGGTTTTGATCGCGACGCTGAAGCAATCGGGCTGGCGCGTGACAGGCTGGCGGAATTCGGAGGGAAATTTGAAGCAGTCCACACGGATTACCGTCAGATCAAATCGGTCCTCGTTGAAAAGGGAATAAATTCAGTCGCCGGCATCCTGGCCGATCTCGGGATCTCGTCCTTCCAGGTTGACACCTTGGAGCGTGGCTTCAGCTTCAGAGCTGAGGCGCCGCTCGACATGCGGATGGATCGCAGCCAGGAAATGACAGCCGCAAAGCTGGTCAACAGCCTGAGCGAACGCGAACTGGCTGACATCATCTTTGAATACGGCGAAGAGCGGGCGGCGCGGCGCATCGCGCGGCAGATCGTGATCGCCAGAGCGAAAACCCCGATCACCACTACTTCGCAGCTTGCCGAGCTGGTAGTCAGGGTGGTTCACCCGCCGGGCCGCTGGAAGACACATCCGGCGACCCGGACATTTCAGGCGTTGCGCATTGCAGTCAATCGCGAGCTTGAAAATCTGGAGGGATTCGTAGCCGATGCCGTTGACCTGCTCGAAACAGGTGGGCGGCTGGTGATCATTACTTTTCACTCGCTCGAAGACCGTCTGATCAAGCAGGCTTTGAAATTCCAGTCCGGTCAGTGCGTCTGCCCCCCGAACCTGCCGGATTGTCAGTGTGGGGCCGTGCGGCGTGTCGAGATCCTCACTCGCAAGGCGATTCAACCAAGCCCCGCCGAAGTTGAGGCGAATCCACGTGCCCGCAGCGCCAGACTGCGAGCCTGCCGGAAACTGTAACACGTACTCATAAACGCCCCGTCCCCGTTTGCAGGAGAAATACAAACCGCGATTACAAATTGCAAGGAGTCAGAGATGAGCATTTACTACCGCCCGGCCATTCAGAATGGGCACATCTCAAAGCGGCCGCGGCAACCCTTTCAACCCAAGGTCGCTGCCGCCCCGGCGCTCGGCAGGTCGTCAGCGCCGGCGGCTTCCGCCCCTGAGGATCGGCGGACGGGGGTGATGATTTTACTGATCGCCTGCGGGCTGCTGATCGCAGCGGGGTTCGTTTATGCGTTGTCACGGCATTTCACGAGCGGCGCGCTCGTGCGCGATGAGGTGAAGCTCAAATCAACCATTGATCAGAATACTTCCGAGAAGCGTCATCTGGGTGTCAGGTACGATCAGGCTCTCAGCCCGGATCAGCTCGAGCAACGAAATTCAGGCAGCGGTCTGGCTCCGATGAGATTTGATCAGGCCGTCGCATCAAACGCGCCCGCCGGGGTAAAGAAAGAGAGAAATGATAAAAGCAGGGGGCAGCGCAGAGAACCGGCGCTGTCTGACTGATTACTGAGCAGCAGTCGTTCCGGACTTCCGGTTTCAAAACTCTCAGGCCGGCCATATGCGAGCAGGAAAGAAGCAGAAGAAAAAGGGCAACGTCTCCCGCCTCCTCTGGCTGGCGCTGCTCTTCATTGCCTGGATGACGGCGATCATCTGGCGGCTGACTTACCTGCAGGTGACGAGGCACGATTACTACCACGCCCGCGCCGAGGCGCAGCGTCAGGACGCGATTGCCGTCAGCCCGCTGCGCGGAACCATCGTTGACCGCAACGGGTCGAACCTGGCCGTCAGCACCGATACCGATTCGATCTTCGTCTACACCCGCGAAGTCACGGACCCCGAGAAAATCTCCCGCACGCTCGCGCCGCTGCTCGGCGAGCGCGAAGGCGACCTGATTCAGAAGCTGACCGGCAGCGGCAACAAAAACAGGTTCATCTGGCTCAAGCGCAAGGTTGATTTTGAGACGGCCAAAGCCATCACCGGAGCGGTCGAGCATTCCAGATTGAGCGGCGTGCATTTCGTCAAGGAGCCGCAGCGCTATTACCCGAACGGCGCGCTCGGCGCACACCTGCTCGGTTACGTCAACATAGACGAGCAGGGACTGGCGGGGCTCGAACTGGCGCACGATAAAAATCTGCGCGGCCGTCCCGGACAGGCTTTCTTTGAAGTGGATGGCCGTCACCAGCCTTTCGACCGGCACGACACTCCGGCGGTGAACGGCTCGCGCGTCGAGCTGACCATTGATGCCGCGTTGCAGCATCAGGTCGAATCAATTCTGGAAAAAGCCCGCAACGCGACCCAGGCCAGAAGCGCCACGGCCATCGTGCTTGATCCGAAGACCGGCGAAATCCTCGCGCTCGCCAACGCGCCCGACTTCGACCCGAACCAGCGACCGAAGCGCAGCGGTGATGACGAAGAGGACAGAGTCCGTCGCAACCGCGCGATTACTGATGTTTACGAGCCCGGCTCGGTCTTCAAGATCGTGACTTATTCAGGGGTGATTGAAGAGGGGCTGGCACGGCCTGACGATAAGGTTGACTGTCAGGGCGGGCAGATCACTCTGTACGGTCGCACGATCAGAGATTCCCACCTCGGAACCGGGGTTGTGACCGTGGCGGATGCGCTGGCCAAATCGTCGAACGTCGGCGCGATCAAAATGGCGCAGCGGCTGGGCGAGGCGCGGCTGGCCGATTACGTCTCGCGCTTCGGCTTCGGCCACAAGACTGGAATTGATCTGCCGGGCGAAGTCAGCGGTCTGGTGAACAACCTGCGCGACTGGCACGGGACTTCCTATGCTTCGATTGCGATGGGACACGAGGTCGGCGTGACCGCGTTGCAGGCCGTGACAGCGATGGCCGCGATAGCCAATGGCGGCGTCCGCATTCAGCCGCATGTGGTCCGCAAGGTGACGGCTGAAGACGGGCGCGTGATTTATGAAGCGAATCCGGAAGCGCATCGCGCCATCAGCGAGCGCACGGCGAACACGCTGACCGGGATGCTTGAAGGCGTCGTCACTCACGGCACGGCGCGCCGCGGGGTGAAACTGGCGGGCTATAAGGCCGCGGGCAAAACCGGCACGGCGCAGAAAGTCCTGCCGGGCGGCGGTTACTCGAACACGAAGTTTGTCGCCTCGTTCGCCGGGTTCGTCCCGACCACGAATCCGCGTTTCGCCATCATCGTGGTGCTTGACGAGCCGGTCGGATTGCATCAGGGCGGGCAGGTGGCGGCGCCGATCTTCGGCGAAATTGCCGAAGCCGCGCTCGCCGGTTCTCTCGTCAAACCCGACGGCGAGGAATACCAGCAGCAGATCGCGAAGCTCCAGGAAAAAGCCCGCGCCGAATCAGCAAAGCCTGCTGAACAGGCCGAGGCTGCGAAGTCTGAAAATGTAAAGCCGGAGGCGAAGGAAGCCGCAACAAAGACTGAAGAGGCGAAGGAGCCGCAGCCGGAAGAAAAGCCTGAACAGCAGGAGAAGCCCGGGAAGAAATCAGGCAATAAGTCGGCAGGCGCTGAACGCGAGAAGAAAGCAGAGACAAAAGACAAAGAGATCGTCGTCAATAAATCCGGTTCGAGCGCCCCTGTTATTCAGAACAACCTGATGCCGGCTGCCGCGGGCCCGGGCGTGATGCCCGATCTGCGCGGTCGCAGCCTGCGCGCCGTCGCTCAGACCTGCGCCAGTCTGGATTTGAAACTGAAGGTGAGCGGTTCCGGCGTTGCCGCGCGCCAGTCTCCCGCGCCAGGCGCGCGCGTCAGGCCGGGGGAGAGTTGTAAAGTAGAATTCCAGTAGAGCCTCGGGCTCTGCTCAGTATGACCACACTGCGTGAAATTGCCGGCAGCATCAACGCTCGTGCGAGTGGCGCAGGGCTTGATACAGTCGTGCCGGCGACCGGTTCCGCAGTGACACACGATTCACGCCGCGTAGTGCCGGGGGGCATATTTGTTGCCATCACAGGCGCACATCGGGATGGCAACAACTTCATCAGTGATGTGATGAGGCGCGGCGCGCTGGCCGTGATCTCGGGGCGGTCACGGCCAGCAAATTTTCCCGGCGTCTGGTTACAGGTTGACGACGCGCGCACGGCGCTCGCACAGGCCGCCGCCGCGGTTCACGGTTACCCGTCGCGCAGTCTCAGACTCGTCGGTGTGACCGGGACGAATGGCAAGACCACGGTCGCGCACCTGACCGAATCAATCTTCCTCGCCGCGGGCGAAGTCCCGGCGATGATGGGGACGATCAGCTACCGGATCGGCGACGAGCAGGTTGACGCGGAGTTCACGACGCCTGAGGCCTCGGAGATTCAGGACTTCCTGCGCCGCGCGGTCGAGGCCGGGTCGCGTTACGCGGTGATGGAAGTCTCGTCGCACGCGATTGACCTGCGGCGGGTCGAAGGGCTCGAATTCGCCGTCGCCGCGTTTACGAACCTGACTCAGGATCATCTCGATTACCACAAGACGCTTGACGAATATTTCGCGGTCAAGCGCCGGCTCTTTGAAGGCCGCATCGGGAGTTCACTTCTGCCGCCCGCCCGCTCGGTTATCAACCTCGATGACGAGCGCGGCGCGGAGTTGAAGGCGATTGGCGGGGCGCAGACGATCACTTACGCGCTCGAAGCAGAAGCCGATGTGACGACTGACGCGCGCGACTTCGGACTGAACGGGCTCGACTTTATTGCCCGCATGCCGGAGGGTGAAATCAATGTCGTCTCGTCCCTCGTCGGTCGTCCGCATGCTTACAACTGCCTGTGCGCCGTTGGCATTGGAATTGCTCTCGGTTTTGATCCGGATACGATCGCGCGCGGCATTACCGGATGCAGACTGGTGTCCGGACGTTTTGAAAGGGCGAGCGGCGATGAAGATGACATCACGGTCATTGTGGATTATGCCCATACGCCTGACGCACTGCTCAATGTACTGCGGACGGTGCGCGACGCAGTGAGGGGTAAAAGATGTCGCGTGATCACGGTCTTCGGCTGCGGCGGCGACCGCGACAAGACCAAACGCCCGCTGATGGGCGAGGCCGCCGCACAGTTGAGCGATCACGTGATTGTGACTTCCGACAATCCGCGCAGCGAGAACCCGGCAGCGATTCTGGATGATATTGAACCCGGATTGAAAAATCTCTCCACGCCGTATGAAATGATTGTTGATCGCCGCGAAGCGATCTTTCGGGCCATCACCCAGGCGTCACCCGGCGACGTCGTGATGGTGGCGGGCAAAGGTCACGAGACTTATCAGATTCTCCCGACCGGAAAGATTCACTTCGATGACCGCGAAGTCGCGCGCGAAGCGCTCACCGAACGAAGGTCACGGATCTGAAATTTGAAATCCGGGCCGGAAGGGGCAGTAAGTGAAACTTGGTGAGATCGCCAGACTGTGTGGTGCGAGCCACAATCTGAGTGCCGTGCTGGCCCAGAGCGAGCCTGTGGGCATCGCTATGGATTCGCGCGCGATCAAACCCGGAGAATTGTTCATCGCGATCCCCGGCGAGCGCGTTGACGGCCACCAGTTCGTCGCGGAGGTACTCGACAAGGGCGCGTGCGCGGCTCTGGTTGTTCATAAACGCTTGCCGTTTGCCGACCGGCTCGGTGCTTACTCTGACCGACTGCTCTTTGTCACCGACACCGTTGCCGCGAGCCAGCAGATGGCCGCGCGAGTCATCGCCGCCTGGGACCGCCCGGTCGTCGGCGTGACCGCGAGCGCGGGCAAAACGACGATGAAGGATCTGACCGCGCACGTACTCGGGGCAGCCGGACGGGTGTTCAAATCGCTCGGCAATTTGAACACCGGCTACGGGCTGCCGCTAACCGTCGGTCGCATGATCACCGGCGGCGCGCGGCCCGAGGATTTCGATCTCGCGGTCTTTGAAATGGGGATGAACTCCTACGGCGAAATTCGGCGGCTGGCTGAGATCGCGCCGCCATCGGTATCGGTCGTCGGCAACGTCGGCACCGCGCACATTGAGTTCTTCGGCTCACAGGAAGCCGTCGCGCGCGCCAAGGCGGAAATAGTTGACGGCCTGAAATCCGGAGGCACGGCGGTTCTGAACGCCGACGATCCGCTGGTCATCAGAATGCGTGAGCGTCGCGCGGATATTTCAGTGCTGAGTTTCGGCATTGACGCCGAGGCGGATGTCAGGGCCGGCGAAATCAGCAGCGAGGACGATCTGAGCGGGACGCGGTTTCAATTGATTACGCCGCGGGGCGGTGCCGAAGTCAGATTGCCGTTGATCGGTCGCCACAACGTTTACAACGCGCTCGCCGCCGCCGCGGTCGGTCATCACTTCGGGTTGACGGCTGAAACCATCGCGGCGCAACTCGCGACTTCGGCGGCCTCGAAGATGCGCGGCGAGGTGTTACGCTTCGCCAACGGCGTGACGGTAATTGACGATTCGTACAACTCGAACCCGCAGGCGCTCGTTGAAGCCGTGCGCGCGATGGCGGGCGCGAAAGGTTTCGGGCGGAAGATCGTCGTCGCGGGCGAGATGCTCGAACTGGGCGAGCAGGGCGCGGAATTGCACCGCCGCTGCGGGCGTGAGATCGCGGCAACGGGCATTGACCGGTTGATCGGCGTGCGCGGCCTGGCAAAAGATCTGATCGCCGGGGCGGTGGAAAACAATGGCAGCTATGCCAATCAGTCTGCCTTCTTTGAGACGCCGGAACGCGCCGGCGAATTGCTCACTGCCGAAGCGCGCGCCGGCGACCTGATTTTAGTCAAAGGCTCACGCGGCGTGCGGACGGAAAAAGTGGTTGAGAGATTGCGCTCCGCATTCAGCAAATGAGGCGGGCGTCAGCGGCTGACGGCACCGAACCCTGACACCTGACACCTGACCGGATGCTTTATTACCTCTTTTACGAACTGTTGTATGAAAAATACCACGTCCAGTATCCGGCACTGCGTGTCTTCAACGTTTTTCAGTACGTCACGTTCCGCACGGCTTACGCGACGATGACGGCGCTCGTGCTGAGCCTGCTGTTCGGGCCCTACGTGATCCGCAAGCTGCGCGAATTCAAATTCGGTCAGGAGATTCGCGAGGAAGGCCCGGCCTCGCATCAGTCGAAACGCGGGACGCCGACGATGGGCGGCGTGCTGATTATGTCCTCAATCCTTGTTTCGACGCTGCTCTGGGCGGACATCAGAAATCATTACGTGATCATCGGGCTGATCGCAATGACCGGGTATGCGACGATTGGTTTTCTGGATGATTTCATCAAGATCAGGGAGAAGCGCAATCTGGGACTGACCGGCAAACAGAAGCTGCTCGGCCAATTTATCATCGGCCTGGTGGTCTGGGCACTGCTGTTCTGGTGGGCCGGGTATTCGAACGTGCTGAGCGTGCCGTTCTTCAAAAACTTCCAGCCGCATCTGCCGCTGCTGGTTTACCTGGGCATCATCATGTTTATTCTGGTCGGTTCATCAAATGCGGTGAACCTGACGGACGGACTTGATGGGCTGGCGACCAGCGTGACGCTGGTCGCGGCTGCGGCGCTGACCGGGATCACCTACGTCACGGGGCATGCGAAGTTTGCTGATTACCTGGACATCCCGCATGCGCCCGGCGTCTGGGAACTGACGATTCTCTGCGGCGCGATGGTGGGCGCGAGCCTCGGCTTCCTCTGGTTCAATGCGCCGCCGGCGGAAGTTTTCATGGGTGATGTTGGCAGTCTTGGCATTGGCGGCACGCTCGGCGCGGTCGCGATCATGATCAAGCAGGAAATCCTGCTCGGCTTCATCGGCGGCGTATTCGTGATCGAGGCGATGTCGGTGATGATTCAGGTGGCGTATTTCAAATTGACCCGCAAGCGCGTGTTCAAGATGGCCCCGATTCACCACCACTTTGAATTGCTGGGCTGGAAGGAATCGAAAGTCGTCTTTCGTTTTCTCATCGCCGCGATTTTATTCGCGCTCTTCAGCCTCTCGACGCTCAAGCTGAGGTGACGCATGCAGGTCGGCGGCAAAAATGTTCTGGTGGTCGGCGCCGCCCGGAGCGGGCTCGCGGCGGCTGATTTCCTGCTCGCCCGCGGCGCGCGCGTAACGGTGAACGATGCAAAGCCTGAAAGTGAACTGAGCGTTGCGGCTGCGCTGCGGGGCAAGGGAGTTGAAGTCGTCGCGGGTTCGCACCCGACAGAGTTATTTGAAAAAGCGGATCTGATCGTCGCCAGCCCCGGCGTCCCGCTCGCGCTTGAGCCGTTCCGGAAAGCCGCGGCGGCGGGGGTTGAAATCATCAGCGAGATCGAACTGGCCGCGCGTTTCCTGAGGGGCCGGCTCATCGGGATCACCGGGTCGAATGGCAAGACGACGACGACGACTCTGATCGGGGAACTGCTCAAAAATGCCGGGCTGCCGACGCTGGTCGGGGGCAACATCGGCACGCCGCTGATTTCGCTCGTCGAGAGTTCGCGTGAAGACGACTTCATGGTGATCGAACTGAGCAGCTTTCAGCTCGAAGCGGTCGAGACGCTGCGGCTGTTCGCGGCGGTGATGCTCAACATCACGCCCGACCATCTGGATCGTTATGCTTCGATGGGCGATTACGCGGCGGCCAAGGCGCGAATCTTTCTGAACCAGACGCCGGAAGACCTGGCGGTACTCAATGCCGATGATGAGCGCGTGGCGGCGATGAGCAGCGAGACCGCGGCTCACGTCGTTTACTTCAGCCGCCGGCGTGAACTCGAAGAGGGGATCTTCCTGCGCGGCACGGACATCATCAGTCGCAGTGGCGGCAGGGAGCAGGCGCTGCTCAATCGCGGCGAGATCGGTTTGCGCGGTGATCACAATCTGGAAAATGTGATGTCGGCGCTGGCGGTCGGGCTGGCCTGCGGCGCGGCACTGGATTCCCAGCGCGAAACGATTCGCAACTTCAAAAGCGTCGAGCATCGGCTGGAGTTCGTGGCTTCGGTGGACGGCGTGGATTTTTACAACGACTCGAAGGCGACCAATGTTGACGCGGCGATCAAATCGCTCGAAGCGTTCCCGGGCAACCTGATCCCGATTTTCGGCGGCAAGGATAAAGGCAGCGATTACGCGCCGCTCGCGCCGCTCGTCCGCGAACGCTGCGAACACGTCATCCTGATCGGTGCGGCGGCTGACAAGATCGCTGAGGCGCTCGGAGGCGCGAAGCCACTGCACCGCGCCGCGACGATGCCCGAAGCCGTCAGGCTTGGATTCGAGTTGAGTCGTCCGGGTGACACCGTGCTGCTCGCCCCCGCGTGCGCGAGCTTCGATATGTTCGACAATTACGAGCATCGCGGCAGAGTTTTCAAGGAAGCAGTCAGGGATCTGAAATCGAATGGCTGAGAAGGCAACAACCAGGTTGATGGGTTCGCTCGACGAGGTCAGATGGGACATCTGGCTGGCGACGGCGACGATTGGGCTGGTGGTGTTCGGCACGGTGATGATCTACAGCGCGTCCGGCTATGTCGCGCAGGAGCGCTTCGGCGACGCGCACCATTTTCTGGTGCGGCAGGTCGCATGGGTGCTGCTCGGGCTGCTCGCGATGATGATGACGATGCGGATTGATTACCGGCATTACTGGAATCTGCCGGTGGTCTATGGACTGCTCGGGGTGAGCGTGGTGCTGCTCGGTCTGGTCTTCTTCTTCCCCGCGCGCAATCACGCGCACCGGTGGATCAGCTTCGGCTCGTGGGCGTCGGCGCAGCCGTCGGAGATGGCGAAGATCGCGCTGGCAATCTTTCTGGCCCGCTTTCTGTCGGTGCGCGAGCAGGAGGGAGAGACCGGCAACTTCCTGACGACCGTGATTCCGGCGAGCGTCGTAACCGGCGGCTTGGCGGTGCTGATCATCAAGGAGCCTGACCTCGGCACGACGCTCATGCTCGGCGCGATCTTTCTCGCCATGATGTTCGCGAGCGGCGTCAGGGTGCTGCACCTGCTCTCCTTCACGCCGCTGCTGCTCGTGGCGTTTTACTTCTACATCTTCCGCGTCGGCTGGCGCTGGGATCGCATTCTGATCTTTCTCAACCCCGAGAGCGATCCGCGCGACAAGGGGTTTCAGGTTCTGCAGTCGCTGATCGCCGTCGGTTCAGGCGGGCTCTCGGGCCTCGGCCTGGGTGAAGGGAGGCAGAAGATGCTTTACCTGCCGGAGCCGCACGCCGACTTCATCTTCGCGGTGGTCAGCGAAGAGCTTGGACTGATCGGCGCGGTCACGCTCGTGCTGGCTTTCGGGTTTCTGCTCTGGCGCGGGCTGCTCGTCAGCCGCCGCGCGCCCGACAGGTTCGGCCAGCTGCTGGCGCTGGGTTTGACGGTGATGCTCGTCGCGCAGGCCTTCTTCAACATCAGCGTGGTGCTGAGTCTCGTGCCGAACAAAGGCATCCCGCTGCCGTTCGTCAGCGCGGGCGGCTCGTCGCTGCTCTTCACGCTCGCCGCAATCGGCATCCTGCTCAACATTTCAGAAAAGGGAACGAAGAAAGGATGATGGATGAAGGGGCGCGACAGCAGAAGACGGGGGCGGGAGGTGCGGGGGACTCAGGAGGTCACTCTGCTTCAGTCTTTCGCGTCATCATTGCTGGAGGTGGCACTGGCGGGCACATCTATCCCGGCATTGCCATCGCGCAGGAATTCAAACGGCGCAACGCCGCCACCGAAGTCCTGTTCGTCGGGACGGCCCGCGGGATGGAAACCAGGATCGTTCCGCGCGAGGGTTTTCCGCTGGAACTGATCGAAGTGGCCGCCCTCAAAGGCGTGAGCCTCGTGCGGCGGATCAAATCGCTGCTGCTGCTGCCGAAAAGTTTTCTGGTCGTTCGTTCTTTGATCAAACGTTTCCGCCCTGATGTCGTGATCGGCGTCGGCGGCTATTCATCGGGGCCGGTCGTGATGGTGGCCTCGCTGATGGGCGTTCCGACGATGGTGGCGGAGCAGAATGCGCTGCCGGGTTTTACCAATCGCATGCTGGCGCGGTTTGTGCGCGCCGCCGCAGTGTCGTTCGAAGAGGCCCGTGCCTTCTTTGGCAACAAGGCCGAGATTACCGGCAATCCGGTGCGCGCGGAGTTTTTCGGCGTGCCGGAACATGAGGATGTGTCCGGGGCGACTTCTCACAAAGCCCACATCCTCTTCACTGGCGGCAGCCAGGGGGCGCGCCCGATCAATGAGGCACTGATCGCCGCGCTCCCGCTGCTGACGAGCGAAAAAGACCGGATGACGTTCACTCATCAGACCGGCGAAAAGGATCTGGAGCGGGTGCGGGCGGCTTACGAGCAGTCCGGGATCAGTGCCGAAGTCAAACCGTTCATTGAACGCATCGTTGATGAATTCGCGCGCGCCGATCTGGTCGTCGGCCGGGCCGGGGCGACGACGGTCGCGGAACTGGCCGCGGCGGGCAAACCGGCGTTGATGATCCCGTTCCCGCTGGCGGCTGACGACCATCAGCGCAAAAACGCCGAGGCCGTCGAACGCGCCGGGGCTGGGCGGATGATTCTGCAATCGGAACTGACGGGCGAGCGGCTGGCCGATGAAATCCTGCGACTCGTGCGCGACCCGCAGAGATTGAGACAGATGTCTGAGCAAAGCCGCAAACTGGCGCGCCGCGATGCGGCGGCCAGAGTGGTTGATCTGGCGATGAGGATAGCGGAGAGGAATTAGGATTCAGGAGTTAGGATTTAGGGGGGTGATGAGTCGTCATCAGCTAAATCCTAAATCCCAAATCCTAACTCCTGAGTTTATGTTCAAGAAGTTCCAGCACATTCATTTCATCGGGATCGGCGGCATCGGGATGAGCGGCATTGCCGAAGTGCTGCTCAACCTTGGCTATCAGGTGTCCGGGTCGGACGTGAAGCGTTCGGCGATCACCGACGGGCTGGAAAGTCTCGGCGGAAAAATTTACGAGGGGCATGCGGCGGAGAATGTCGAAGGGGCGCAGGTGGTCGTGACTTCAACTGCGGTGCGTCCCGACAACGTTGAAGTTGTCGAAGCTGCGCGGAGGCAGATTCCAGTGATCCCGCGTGCGGAGATGCTGGCCGAACTGATGCGATTGAAGTACGGCATTGCGGTCGCCGGGTCGCATGGCAAGACGACGACGACTTCGATGGTCGCGACGGTGCTGGATCGCGGGAACTTCGACCCGACTGTGGTGGTCGGCGGGAGGCTGAACATCATCGGCAGTAACGCGAAGCTGGGCAGCGGCGACTTTATGGTCGTCGAAGCCGACGAAAGCGACAAGAGCTTCCTCAAGCTTTCGCCGACGATTGCCGTCGTCACCAACATTGATCGCGAACACCTCGATTTTTACAAAGACCTCGACGAGATTCGTGATTACTTCGTGCAGTTCGTCAACAAGGTCCCGTTTTACGGCGCGGTGATCATCTGCCTCGATGACCCGAACGTGCAGGCGATCATCCCGCGCATTACGCGGCGCGTGATCAGCTACGGCCTGCGCGCGCAGGCGGACATTTCGGCGAGCGGGGTTGAGATTTTGCGCGACACGTTCGGCTCGACTTTCAGCGTGCGGCGCCGGGGCGAAGAGCTTGGGCGGATCAGCCTCAGCGTGCCCGGCGTCCATAACATCTGCAACGCGCTGGCGGCGGTCGCCGTCGGGCTTGATCTGGGAATGGGGTTCGACGTGATTGCCGGGGCGCTCGAATCATTCAGGGGCGCGGAACGGCGCTTCCAGGTCAAAGGCCAGATCGGCGAGGGCGAACGCGAGAGCATCCTGGTGGTTGACGATTACGGCCACCACCCGACTGAGATTCGCGCCACGCTCGCGGCGGCGAAATCAACCGGGCGACGTCTGGTGGTGCTGTTTCAGCCGCATCGTTACACGCGCACGCAGGCGCTGCACGAGGAGTTCGCCCGGTCTTTTTACGACGCCGATGTCGTGCTGCTGACCGAAATCTATGCGGCGAGCGAGGACCCGATTCCCGGCATTACGGGGCAGGGGCTGGCCGAAGAGATCGAGCGCTTCGGCCACCGCAAGGCGCGTTACATCGGCGGCGTGGACGAGGGCGCAAGGGTTTTGTCGGAAGTCACACAGCCCGGCGATCTGGTGCTGACGCTCGGCGCGGGCAACGTCTGGCGCGCGGGCGAAGAGTTTCTGGCCCTCAGGCGAAGTTGAGAGGGCGGAGTTTCAAATCTGAGATTTGAAATTTGAGACGGCAGGTGGTCATCGAAAAAGGTCAGGAGGGAAACGACTCGATTGAGCTATCCGCTGAAAGATTCCAGTCAGGGCGATTCGCGGAAGAGGGCCGCGGGCAGACGCGTCGTCGAACGCCTTGACGAGATCGAAGCGATTGCGCGGGCGACCGATTCGCAATGCCGCACGTGGCAGTGGCTGAAGAATTTCACGTCGTTGCGCGTGGGCGGGCCGGTTGCAGCCATCATCTATCCGGAAACGATAAAGGGGGCGGCACAGGTCGTTCACCGGCTGCAGGAAGCGGGAATCAGGTGGCGCGCGCTCGGGCACGGGACGAGCATCCTGGCTTCGGATGAAGTTCACGATTACGTGGCGATCAGTCTGCGGCTGCTGGATGAAAGGCTGATCTTTGATGAATTGAGTGTGCAGGTTCACGCCGGCTACAGCCTGCTCGCGCTGGTCAAGGCGACCGCCGAACGCGGGCTGTCAGGATTGGAAAGTCTGGCCGGGCTGACCGGAAGCATCGGCGGCGCGCTGCGCATGAACACTGAAGCAGGCAGCGACCTGTGGCGGTTCGTTGAAAGCTTCACGCTCGCTGACGGGGGCGAGATCAGAGTCATGCCGGTCGCTGATGGTCGGAATTGTCTGGCCGAAGACACTCTGATTCTGGCCGTCACGCTCAGACTGACGCCGGGCGAGCCTGAGCAGATCAAAGCGGCGGGCGAACATTGGTATCAGGCGCGGATGGCGGAAAGGCCGGATGTGCAGATCAACGCGACCCGGATCTTCGGCGATATTTCCGCCAGACCTTTTCAGGGGACGGTTCCGCTGAGCGCCGGACAGATCATTGATCAGCTGGGCTTCAGTGGGAAAAGTCATGGCGGCGCGCGCGTCTCGGAAACCAACGCGGAATACATCATCAATGAAGGCACTGCCACGGCGGACGACGTAATGACACTGACCGACCTGATTCGCGACCAGGCCCGCAAGCTGCGCGGGTTCGATCTGGAATACGGGATTGATATCTGGAAGGACGAGACCAATGAGGCCGACCCGCAGTAACAAAGGGCAGATGACGGGGGCGCCGGCGGGGCAGGCCGGCTTCAGCCCCGGCAGCTATTCGCCCGGCGATCTGGCCGCGCGCCATCGCTATGCCCCGGCGGGAACCGGCATCGTTCCGCCGCGCCGCAAGCCGCGCGGCCTGCCGGAAGAGCGGATGCGCAACGGCAAGCCTGTCACGAGCAGGAGCAAAGTCTCATCGGGCTGGATCAGCCGGCATCGCGTCACAATATTTGTCACGCTCATTGTGCTGACGCTCGGTGCGCTCGTGTCAGCCGGAATGGTTCGCGCTTACCGCTCGTTCGCCGGTTCGCATCTCTTCGCCCTGCGGCGGGTGGAAATCCTCGGCACGGAGCGGATGCCGCGCGAGGAACTGACTCAGGCGCTGCGACAAAAAATCGGGAAGGAAGGGTTGTGGCAGGCCGATCTGGCGGCCCTGCGCGCCGAGGTGATGCGCTACTCGTGGGTGCGCGACGCTCAGGTGGAGCGGGTGCTGCCCGACACTCTGCGCGTGACGATCAATGAACGCGAGCCGTTGGCACTGGCACGGCGGGCGGGCGGCGCAGTCGTCTGGGTTGATCGCGACGGCATAGTGGTGGGCGAACAGTCCGCCTTCAAAAACAGAACGATCCCGCCGGTCATCAGCGGGCTTGAGGAAGCCGATGGTGCAACCGTGATCGAAGCCAATCGGGAGCGCCTGAACGTCTGGCAGCAGCTGTTGTCGGAATTCGACAGGCAGGAGCCGCGGCTCTCAGAGAAGATTGATGAAATAAATCTGGCGGACGTTCATGACGTGCGGCTGCGGCTCGTGGAAAAGAAGATCAGCGTGATGCTGGGTGAAACGAATTTCCGCGCGCGGCTGGAAGCGGCGCTGAAAGTACTGGACGCAGTTGAAAGAAAGGACGTGGCGACGCTCGGACTGCTCAACGTGGGCGACGCCGAGCGCATAGTCAGCGGCGGGCGGGTCGCTTACCTCAAGGCCACGCGCGATGACCGCGTGATCGTGGGGCTCAGGTGAAAAAGAGCGTGGAGTTCAGAGTTCGGAGTTCGGAGTTCGCCGTTCCGGGTTCCGATAGTAGCCGTGAATCGTCTGACTGAAAGCACGGACTCCGAAAGACGGGCCTCGAACTTCGAACCCTGAATTTCACGCGCTCAGCATACTCCCGGGGGATCATTAATGGCAAAACAGAATTTACAGGTTGTGGGGCTCGACATCGGGACTTCGCACGTCCGGGCGGTGATCGCCGAAATATTCGATCACCGGCTGGAAGTGGTCGGCATCGGCGAGAGTGAGTCAAAGGGCTTGCGCAAAGGCGTCGTCGTCAACCCCGACGCGGCGACCGAAGGGATCAGGCGCGCGATTGAAGCGGCTGAACTGATGTCGGGGCTCTCGGCACACGCGGTTTACGTCGGGCTGTCCGGCTCGCACATCAGGGGCGAAAACAGCCAGGGCGTGATCGCCGTTTCGAGCCGCCACCGCGAGATCAGCGCCGAAGACATCAAGCGCGTGATTGACGCCGCGTGCGCCGTCTCGATCCCGTCGGGGCGGGAGATCGCCGACGTGATCCCGCAGGAGTTCACCGTTGACGATCAGGACGGCATCGGCGACCCGCTCGGCATGCTCGGTTCGCGACTGGCCGCTTCGGTTCACATCGTGACCAGCCCGATTGCCGCGAAGCAGAACATCATCACCAGCGTCAATCGCTCGGGGCTCGCGGTCGCCGACATGATGCTCACGCAACTGGCCTCGGGTGACGCCGTGCTGACTGAAGAGGATCGTGAATTCGGCACGGCACTCGTCAACATCGGCGGGGAGACGACGGGTCTGGCGATTTATCAGCGCGGCACGGTCTGGCATACTGCGGTGCTTCCGGTGGGTGGCAATCATTTCACCAACGACATCGCCTTCGGCCTGCGCACGCCGATTCCCGAGGCCGAACGAATCAAGCGCGAGTACGGTTGTGCGTATCAGCACCTGCTGACTCCGATGGAAGGCGCGGAAACAATCGAAGTGCCGAGCGTCGGCGGGCGCGCCCCGCGTGAGCTTTCGCGGCAGATCCTGTGCGACATCCTTGAGCCGCGGGCGGAAGAGATCCTCTCCCACGTCCACGATGAGATCCGGCACGCCGGGTTCGACCGCCAGTTGTCGAGCGGGATTGTGCTGACCGGTGGCGGCGCATTACTGACCGGGATGGTCGAGATTGCCGAGCAGGTTTTCGACGCGCCGGTGCGTATTGGAGTACCGAGCGATTTCGGCGGCCCGGCAGACGAAGTGAACAGCGCCGGGTTCGCCACCGCCGTCGGGCTGGCGATGTACGGCCTCAGGCATTTGCAGGGGCAGGCGCACAGCGCGCGTCAGCAGCCGCGCAAGGCCCCCGCCTCATCAGTAACTGCCCGGGTCAGGCATCTTTTCGGCTCCATGTTCTGATGGGCGTGACTGGCGCCTGACGGCTGAAAATCAGGGTGCCGGGGGTGCCTGAGGAGAAAAAGTTGAAAGATGTTGACGCCGGCTGAAAAATTTTCTGAAAGTTTCATCCGCCCTTGGCAATTCTACATCTTGTGCTAAAATCCACCCGCTCATACAAGATGGCGCGCCAGCTTTCAGGGCGGAATTGTCTTACTCACGCATGCCGATCCTTGACGGAATCCCCGCAGCATAGTGTTTCCAGACGGAGTAGCTCTATCAGACTGAAGGGATTCGTAGTATGACTTAAGCGAATGGTTAAGGCCGTCACTCCCTGAGTCAGCCCCGTGCCGGACCGATGCCCTGAAGAGAAAGCTGGCGGGTGAAGACGCTGCGGGCGTCTTCACTGAGACGAAAAAGTCACAGAAGCAGTGCAATGACAAATTTCTATTACCTGAGAGCAGGAGGCGCAGGATGGAAGCAGAAGATCACGGGCTGAACTTCACGTTTGGCGATGAACCTCCGACCAGTGGCGCTCGCATCAAGGTGATCGGTGTCGGCGGCGGTGGCAGCAATGCCGTCAACCACATGATTGATGCGGAGATTGACGGCATTGAATTCCTCGTTGCCAATACCGACCTTCAGGCGTTGAAGAAGTCCCGGGCTTCGCACAAGCTGCAAATCGGCGCGAAACTGACTAAAGGCCTGGGGGCCGGGGCCAACCCGGAGATCGGGCGCGACGCGGCGCTCGAAGATACTGAAAAAATCATTGAGTCGCTCGAAGGCGCCGACATGGTCTTTGTGACCGTGGGCCTGGGCGGCGGGACGGGAACTGGGGCCGCGCCGATCATTGCTTCGCTCGCTTCCGAACTGGGCGCCCTGACCGTGGCCGTCGTGACCAAGCCCTTCCCGTTCGAAGGACGCCACCGCATGAAGCAGGCGGAGGCCGGGATGCAGGAACTGCGTTCGGTCGTTGACACGCTGATCACGATCCCGAATGAAAGGCTGATCCAGACGGTGGATCGCAGCATGTCGCTGGCCGATTCATTCCGCATGGCCGACGACGTGTTGCGTCAGGCCGTCCAGGGGATCTCGGATCTGATCACCATCCCCGGTTACATCAACGTGGACTTTGCCGACGTGAAGGCAGTGATGAAGGGGATGGGCATCGCGCTGATGGGGACCGGACATGGGCTCGGTGACAACCGCGCGCTCGAAGCCACACAGCGGGCCATTTCGAGCCCGCTGCTCGAAGAAGCTTCGATTGAAGGTGCCAGAGGCGTCCTCGTCAACATCACCGGCGGCTCGGACCTCTCGCTGTTTGAAGTGGATGAGGCGATGAAGGTCATTCACAGTCACGCCGACCCGGACGCCAACATCATCTTCGGCACGGTGACTGACGAGCGGCTGCAGAACGAGATGAAGATCACTGTCATCGCCACCGGTTTTGAGAAGGCGAACGAGAACCTGCACAACTTCCCGGTTCGCCCGAGCGGGCCTCCGCCTTCGCCGCCGCGGCCGAGCGGGCCTCCTTCGCCCCCACCGGGGCGCGGCTCTGAAGACCTTGACGTACCCACTTTTATTCGCAAAAAAGCTGACTGAACGAGTCTGAAAGCACCGCAATTGCCGGGCCCTGATGTCGGACGCTCGACTACTCTCCGATGGCTTTACCTCCTGATTCCGGAGCTTTCAGCCGATCACTCCTCACTTTGATTAACGGCGTTCGCCTTGCCTGATCAGGCGGGTTGATGTAGCATACATCCATAAGTGAATAGCAGAATTTAGTTTTGATTGCCGCTGCGTTCTGGCTTGATGCCAGCGGTAACCCCCGCGTCATTCCTCAGATGATCTCTCGTGAGGAATCTCTCGATTCAAGCGGTCTGGTGAGCAGCCAGGTTGGCCCCGTCGCAACAAGCGTCTGGTATCGCGTGGCCCCCCGGGGGCACGCAGCCTGAGTCTTACACCAGTAACTCGAAGGAATAATGAACCGAGGAACCCGGGTGGTTGGCGTTGATCTGCCGGGCGCCCGGGTTTTCGGCGCAGGGTAAAAACTCATCAGGGACAGCACCCCATAACATCTCTCGACAGAGGAGCTAAAGAAAGTGAACAGGAAACTGATTCGAACAACACTGGCAGAGGTCAAGGAACGCGAACAACAGGCGCGTCATGCCCCGCCTCCTCAACAGAAAAGTCAAAGTGACCAGTCGGGTGGCTCCAATGCGGCCCAACGCAAGCGCGTGCCGCCGGAGCAGACCAACGCCGAGAGCTTCTATTACAAGAAGCAGATGGACGCGCGCACGCCGATGGTCATCGTCTTACAGGATGGCGAGGTCCTGCACGGCACGATCGAGTGGTATGACAAAGGCAGTCTCAAACTGCACCGTCAGGGAGCGCCCAACCTTCTGATCCTCAAACACAACATCAAGTACCTCTACAAGGATCAGGACGGGGCCGACGACTAAGGCAGCCTTAAGCAAGCGGCTTTATGATTGAAGCCCGGACTGAATCAGAAGCCGGCGCCCCGGTCAGTGAACCGGCCGGGTGGCGTCCGCGCATCGGCATCACTATCGGAGACCCGTCCGGCATCGGTCCGGAAGTGACCCTCAAGGCCGTGGCCAGCCCCGAAGTTCTGGAAGCCTGCATCCCGGTCATTATCGGTGATGCCCAGTACCTCGCGCACTGGGCGCGGGTCTTCAACCTCACGCGCGGGCTCGATGTCATTCAGGCCGAACCGGCCAGTCTGACGCCGCTGCCGCCTGACCTCGACTCTCCCGTCATCTACAACCTGAACAACATTCCCGGCTCCATCGAGATGGGGAAAGAACAGGCGGTGTGTGGGCGCGCGGCGGCTGAATTCATCGAAGCCGCCGCGCGCCTGTGTCAGATGGGTGAACTCGATGCGATCACGACCGCGCCGATCAATAAAAGCTCGCTTTACCTTGGCGGCTACCCTTTCCCCGGTCACACCGAACTGCTCGCGCACCTGACGGCGACCGAAGAATTCGCCATGACTTTTATCGCGCCGGGCTTGCGGGTCGCGCTGCTGACCACCCATCTGTCACTGGCCGAAGCCATCAAGCAGGTCAGGAAGCCGCGCCTCGAAAGCCTGATCCGGCTCGTGCATCGTGAGTTCCTGCGCTACGGATTCGACCAGCCTCGCATCGCAGTCGCGGCGCTCAACCCGCACGGCGGCGAGGGCGGGCTGTTCGGATTTGAGGAGGCCGCGGAGATGATCCCGGCCATCGAATCCTGCCGGCTGAATGATGACATCAACGTCAGCGGCCCCTTCGCCGGCGACACCATTTTCCTGCGCGCGGCGCGCGGCGAGTTCGACGTCGTCGTCTCCTGCTATCACGACCAGGGACTGATCCCCGTCAAGTGTCTCTCCTTCGGCGAGGCCGTCAACGTCACCATCGGGCTGCCATTCATTCGCACCTCGGTTGATCACGGGACCGCCTTCGATATCGCCGGTCAGGGTAAAGCCGATCATTCAAGCATGGTCATCGCCATCAGACTCGCCGCCGATTTCGTCCGCCGGTCAAAACAGGGAGCCAGCGCAGCGAGTGGCGAGTGACAGGGGCTGACGGCAGCAAAGCTGCCCTGAGGTAAAGGCACGGAAAAAACGAAGGGCGCCCGGACTTCGACAGGCGAGTCCGGGCGCCCTTCGTTTTTTCCGACAACTTCAGTGGTGGAGGGTGACCAGTGATTTTGCCGGAGTCTTAACTCCCGATATTCAGAGTCACCCTGTTTGCGGTGTAGCCGTCGGCGGTGATCACGACGTCAACACTACCCCTGCTGCGCAGGCTCGTCGGAATCTTCACGTTGATCTGGTCCAGCCCGGCGAAACCTCCCTGCGCCCCGGCGTACTGAACTTCAGCCCCGACCCCTCCAATCGAGACCTGCACGCCGGATAGCGACTGGCGATTGCGGATCCCAGTGCAGAACAGGACGAGGTAATTCGGGTTCGCATTCGTCCCGGCGCTCAGCGGGCGCGCCGTCCCGTCAGGGTTGGCGACGGACTGGAAGTAGATGCCGTCAAAAGTCGTCAGCCCGGCGGGCACCCCCTGACCGTTGGCCGAGAAGGTGAAGATGCTCGGGTTCACCATGTTCATGCTGACCTTCCCGCTCGCAACCAGCGATCCATTGGTAGTGACGCGGACAGTTGATGTCCCCGCCGCGAGCCCGCGCGGCACGACGTAGTTGATCTGAGTCGGCGAGACGAAGAGCAATTGCGCGGCAGTGCCGTCAACCGTGACGGTCGTATTCCCCAGCACGGTCGGCAGCGGAAGAGAAGTCGCGGAAACAGTGACTGAGGTCAGATTCGACCCGTAAGTCGCCGCGAGGGAGTCGGGCGTGACCATCCCCTGATAGCTCGCAGCATTCACCGTCGCGACGTTCGGGACGGTGGTCGGCACCGGTTGACCGGCGTCCATCGTGGCGTCCACGTAACTGCCGAAGTCATTGGTCCAGTACCAGCGGTAAGTCGCACTGGGGCCGTACACGCGCCCGATCCCGATCACCGTGTAATTCGCATTGAGCATGTTCGCATTGTGGCCCGGCGAGTTTTTCCACTGGTTGAAAGTGTTGGCCGCGTCGGCATAACCGGCGGCGATATTTTCGCCGCGCCAGCTGTTGTAGCCGTAGCCGAAATCCGCCATCCGCTTGAACGGGTCGCGGCCCAGACTGTCAACGTGGTTGGAGGGGAAGTAATTCTTCGCGGCCATGTCACCGCTCATCCATTTCGCGGCAGTTGTCAGCGCGATGGAAACCTTGAGTGCCGAGAGCCCGTTCTGGGCACGGTAATCGTTGATCAATTTCAGAAAAGCCTGCTCCTCGGCATCGAGGACGGGCGTCTGTGCGAGAGTTGTGGCGGAGACGATGGCAACGACGATCAGAGAAGTCAGGGTCGCAATGAACAGACGGGTGACACGGGGGAGAGACGAATCTCGTAAACACTTCATGGGGTGTACTCCGAAACAGGGAACCGCACAGGAGCGTGACAGGTTTACCGCAAAAGCAATCAGGGCTGCGCTACACAGGGCAATGCGCAGGGACACCCCTTGCCGGGGAAGTACGATAAAACCGGGCCTTGAACGGTTGAGTTAATAAACGATCCAGCACATTACAGGGGTTACTTGAGTAACAATCCGAGGCAGTGCTGAACGTGATCTCCGCTCGTCTCAAGTCGACCACGAACGAAGAGCGCTTATTAGCTGCGATCAAGGGCAAAGTGAATTGTTCTGCTTACAGATTCAACGGTTGAGGACCGCTCCGGCATTACAGACCGCATAACCGGGGCATTAACGCGCCATACTTTTAGCACGGCAAAAACAAAATGTAAACCGTCTTAACCTTAAAATCGCGGGCCCTTGTCATGCCCCGCGCCTGCTACGATTTTCCCCGGCCAGCGTGTATAATCCGCGCTCATTTCGAATCCACCACAATCAATTTATGGAGGCACTGCGTTACCAGAATGACCGCACAAGCAAAGAAGGTCGCGCTCGCCTATTCGGGCGGGCTCGACACTTCGATCATCATCCCCTGGCTCAAAGAGAACTATCACTGCGAGGTCGTCGCGATTGCCGCTGACGTGGGTCAGGGCGAAGAACTCGACGGGTTGCGCGAGAAGGCCATCGCGACCGGCGCGGCGGAAATTTACATCGAAGACCTGCGCCACGAATTCGTCAGCGAGTACATCTACCCGACGCTGCGCGCCGGCGCCGTCTACGAACACAAATACCTGCTCGGTACTTCCTTCGCGCGCCCGGTGATCGCGAAAAAACAGGTTGAGATTGCGCAGGCGACGGGTTGCGACGCGCTCTGCCACGGCTGCACGGGCAAGGGCAACGACCAGGTGCGTTTCGAACTGACTTACAAGGCGCTCGCGCCCGAAATGCAGGTCATCGCCCCCTGGCGCGAGTGGGATATCGTGTCGCGCGAAGACGCGATTGATTACGCGACCGAGCGCAAAATCCCGATCACGGCCAGCCGCGAAAAAATTTACAGCCGCGACCGGAACATCTGGCACATCTCGCACGAGGGCGGCATCCTCGAAGACCCGGCGAGCGAACCCGAAGAGGCGATGTATACGCTGACCAGATCGCCGGAAGAGGCGCCGGACAAACCCGAATACGTCGAGATCACTTTTGAAAAGGCCACGCCGGTCGCCGTCAACGGCGAGAGACTCGACCCCGTCCCGCTGCTCGAAAAGCTCAACCAGATCGGCAGCCGCAACGCCGTCGGCCGGATTGATCTGGTCGAGAACCGTCTGGTCGGGATCAAATCGCGAGGCTGTTACGAGACGCCGGGCGGCACCCTGCTGCTCGCGGCGCTCCGGGAAATCGAAGCCCTGACGCTCGACCGCGAGTCGGCACACTTCAAGGAACAGCTCGCGCTCAAGTACGCCGAGATGGTTTACTTCGGCCAGTGGTTCACCCCGCTGCGCGAATCGCTCGACGCCTTCGTCAACCGGCTGGCCGAGAACGTGAACGGCACGACGAGGCTGAAGCTCTACAAAGGCAACGTGATCATCGCCGGGCGGACGTCGCCGACCACGTTGTATCGTCCCGACCTCTCATCGTTCACGATGGGCGCGAGCTACGATCAGCGTGATGCCGCGGGCTTCATCAACATCTTCGGCCTGCCGCTGAAGGTTCAGGCTTTGACAAAAAAGTAACGCCGTAACGAAAACAAATCAGACAGGATTTACAGGACACAGGATGAATCGTTCAGCCATCTTGTCCATCCTGTAAATCCTGTCCCGACTCAGTGACCATCACTATGAACCGTCGAGAATTTATTCAGCAGGCTGCCATCGCCGGCGCGGCAACCCTCAATCTTTCAGGCGCAGATGTTGTGGAAGCAAAAGGCGTCAAATGGCAGATCGGATGTTTCAATCGTCCCTGGACGAAATGGAACTATGACGTCACGCTCGACGGCATCAAGGCTGCAGGCTACAAACTGACCGGGCTGCTCAGTCGCACGAAGGACGAGCCGTTCATTGGTGCCGACGCGACGCCGGAATATCTGGACGGCCTGAAAAAGAAGATCGCCGAGCGCGGGCTGAAAGCGAACATGGGGGCGTTGCGCTCCCGCCACAGCATCCCGCTCGAAGATTCGATCCGCGAAGTCCGCAAACAGATTGATAACGCACACTTCCTGAAGCTCGAATACGTGCTGACCTTCGGCGTGGACAAGCCGGAGGAGTACGGCCATTTCTACAAAGTGATGAGCGACGCGGCGGCTTATGCGAAGGAGAGGGAAGTCAAACTGGTGATGAAGCCGCACGGCGGCGGCAGCGGCGCTTCCGAAGAAATCCTGCGCTGCATTAAGGAAGTCGGCCACCCGAATTTCAAAATCTGGTACGACGCAGGCAACATTATTTACTACACCGGCAAGGATCCGGTCGAAGAGCTGAAGCCCATCGCGCAGTATGTCACCGGCTTTTGCGCGAAGGATTGCGCGCAGCCGAAGAGCGAAGTGATGATTCAATTCGGTACTGGCAAGGTTGATTTCGGCGCCGTTTTCAAAACTCTGAAGTCGGCAGGCTTTAGTGGCCCCGTCATGGTCGAGTGCTGCGCGCTCAGCGATAAGCCGGAAGAAGTGACGGCGAATGCAAAGGCGAATCGCGAGTTTCTGGAGAAGGTGCTGGCAGGCCTGTAACTGAAATGCTCATTGTTAATCGCAGGGACTCCGGAATTCTCAACACTCCGCACGGATCGGAAATCCGCCCGCTGATTGACCGCACGACTTCGCCGATCACACAGTGCAGTCTGGCGGAAGAGACGCTGCCGCCGGGCAAAGCCGTGACGCCACATCATCATGAAGTGCTGGAAGAGATTTACTACATTCTCAGCGGCAGTGGCGTGATGACGGTTGGCGCTGAGTCGCGTGAGGTCGGCCCGGGCGACGCGATTTACATCCCGAGAAACAATCGCCACACGCTGACGAATACGGGCCGTGAGGAGATGAGGCTGCTGCTCGTCTGCGGCCCGGCGTTCTACTTTGAAGATCATCGCGTTGAGAACTCCTGAGTGCGCAGGCACGGCATGAAACGAGTCATCGTCGTCGGCAGTACCGGATCGGGCAAAAGCATGTTTGCGGCGAGGCTGGCGCGGTTGCTGGGCGCGCCACACATCGAGTTGGATGAACTGAGCTGGGCGCCGAACTGGACGCCGGCGCCGACGGAAAAGATTGTCGAGCAGGTTGCAAAACTGACCGAAGGGCCGGCGTGGGTAGTGGACGGCAATTACTTCAGGCAGGTCGGTTGGCTCACGTGGCCGCGCGCCGACACGCTGGTGTGGCTTGATTACCCATTTCGCATCGTCCTGTGGCGGCTGCTCCTTCGCACGCTGCGCCGGATACGGTCGGGTGAAATTTGCTGCAACGGCAACCGCGAAACGTGGGGGCGCACCTTCTCAAATGAGTCAATCATCCTCTGGGCGTTGCGGACGTACTGGCCCAGGCGACGCTACCTTTCGCAGGTGATGACTGACCCGGCGTACGCGTATTTGCAGAAGATCAGATTTCGCTTCCCGCGGGAAGCCGAACGCTGGCTGGAACAACACGGGGCAATGGATGGACATGCAGAATTCATTTGATGTCATCGTCATCGGCGGGGGGCCGACCGGCCTCTCCTGCGCGATTGACGTGGCGCGGGCGGGCCTCGACTACCTCGTGGTTGAAAAGGGCTGCGTCGTCAATTCGCTCTTCAACTACCCGACTCAGCTGGTCTTCTTCACGACGCCGGAGCTGCTCGAAATCGGCGACCTGCCTTTCGTCTGCGAGCGCGAAAAGCCCAACCGGATCGAGGCACTCAAGTATTACCGCCGCGCGGCTGACGCTTACCAGCTGAGGGTGAATCAGTACGAAAAAGTAGTGAGGGTGACGGGGGAGGATGGCGACTTCCGGGTCGAGACCGAATTGCAGGCGACGGGCGAGCGCCGCATTTACCACGCCCGCAAGCTGATCGTCGCGATTGGCTATTACGATCAGCCTAACTACATGGGCATCCCCGGCGAAGACCTGCCGAAGGTTTCGCATTACTACAAGGACGCGCACCCGTTTTACCGGCGCGATGTCGCGATCATCGGCGGCGCGAATTCGGCCGCGATTGCCGCGCTCGACCTCTACCGTCACGGCGCGCGCGTGACGATGATTCACCGCGGCCCGAAATTGCGCGAGAGCATCAAATACTGGATCCTGCCCGACATTGAAAACCGCATCAGCAACGGCGAAGTCAGGGCTCTTTTCAAGACCGTCGTCACTGAAATCACTCCGACCAGCATCCGCGTCCGCAATCTCGAAACCGGCGAGGATGCGGAACTGCCGAACGATTTTGTGTTTGCGCTGACGGGCTATCATACGGACAATGATTTTCTGCGCGCGATGGGAATTCAGATTGACCCCGAAACGATGAAGCCAGCGTTCGACCCTGAGACGCTGGAATCGAATGTGCCCGGAATCTATCTGGCCGGAGTCGTGATCGCGGGCAAAGAGACCGGAAAGATTTTTATTGAGAACGGGCGCTTTCACGGCGGCCAGATCATCAGGGCGCTGAAAGTCGCGCTCGCCGAACAAGAGGGATTGACCACGAGCAGGCCGTAACGAATTTATCGCTGACTCAAACTGATACCGCCCCTCCTCGGAGAATCGAAAGTCGCAATGTCCAATAATGACCGTCTGATTCGCGCCTGTCGCCGGCAGGAAGTTGACCGCTCACCAGTCTGGATGATGCGGCAGGCCGGGCGCTACCTGCCCGAATACCGCGCCGTCCGCGGCAAAACCGATTTCCTGACGCTATGCAAAACGCCGGAGCTGGCCGCCGAAGTCTCGATGCAGCCCTATGACATCCTTGGCGTGGATGCGGTGATAATGTTTTCCGACATCCTCATCCCGGTCGAGGCGATGGGGATGAAGCTCGACATCATCGAAAGCAAAGGGCCGGTGCTTGAAGATCCGATTCGCACCGAAGCGCAGGTGGATAAGCTGATCACCCCTGACCCCGTGGAAAAGACCGGCTTCGTGATGGATCTGATCCGCCTACTGCGCCGCCGGCTCAATAACGAAGCCCCGCTGATCGGATTCGCGGGAGCGCCCTACACGCTGGCCTCGTACATGGTCGAAGGCGGCACGTCGAAGAGTTACACCGAAATCAAGCGGATGATGTTCACCGCCCCGGCACTGCTGCACCGGCTGCTTGAAAAGATCGCGGACACGGTGACCGATTACCTCAATGCGCAGATCGAAGCGGGCGCGCAGGTGCTTCAGTTGTTTGACACCTGGGCGGGCGATCTGTCCACGGCCGATTACGAAGAGTTCGCGCTGCCTTATCATCAACGAATTTTCGGCAGGCTGCACCGCGGCCCCGCCGGGCTTGGCGTCCCGGCGATTCTCTACGTCAACGGTTGCAGCCATGTGCTGGAGATGATGGCGCAGTCGGGCGCCAACGTTCTGAGCCTCGACTGGCGGATTGATATAGCCGAAGCGCGTCGACGGCTGGAAGCCGCGGGGTTTGAGAATCTCGCCGTGCAGGGCAACCTCGACCCCTGCGCGCTGCTCGGCACGCCGGAAACGATTGCCGCGAGCGTCCATGACATTCTGGTGAAGGCCGGCCCTGTCGGTCACATTATGAACCTCGGTCATGGCATTATGCCGATGGTCCCGGTTGAGAACGCGCGGGCGTTTATTGAGGCGGCGAAGGCGGGGATTAAAGAAGCTGCGTAAACAGCAGGCGGCCGGTTTATACTCCGCCTGAGGCCTGACCGGTTTTTAGCCTGGGAAGGCTCTATGTCTTATCAACCCAATTCGGAAGATGTCTTCTTACGATTGTGTACTCCCGACAAACTGGACGCGCTTGTGGGAAGCGGTAATACCGGCTTGGTGCGATGTACTCACAGGGCGCAGAACTGTCGAGTCGTTTTGTGATGAGCTGATTCCAAAGGGGAGCAGAGTGATTGAGCTGGGATGGACAGCAACCAATCTTGTTGCCCCTGAAGGCTACTTCGATGAAATAGGATGGGCTTTGGAAAGAAAGATGCTGGATGCCAGACAGATAAGTCAAAGCCAGTTGCACAAAGAATTTTTCAGCAAATCAGATGCTTTTCTAGGGGTTGATCTTTTATTCGATGCGATCAGGCACTCTGCCGGTGAGGAACTGCCGGGGGAGGATCCGTTTGAGAAACAGCCCTGGAATGGCTTCTACAGTCGTTCACACTACGAACCTTTCATTCAGGTGGCAGGCACAAAGAGCAGGTTTCATTGGATCAATGAATTGTTTGAGGAAACCGGCTGGCACCAAAAATATGATGAGTCACAAAGCTACTATTCGTTCCGCTCAAACGGAGCAGCCGATGACTCATTGTTGGCACTGATCTCAAAACTGTTTCTGGCTGAACGGACGCTGCCGGGTGTGTGGATGTTCGGGCCACCGTTATCATGGCCGGCCTGTGATGATATTGCCTTGCAGGGCTACCTTGCGCCAGGTGAAGTTAAGGAGCTTGCTGATCGAATTGACCATCTGGAGTTTCTGGTCAGGCAACAGGACGACGAGCTTTTTCCGCTTTTCGCTGACAGAGTAAGAAGATCGGTGGCTTCCGGACAGGGACTGGTTACCATGCATGGCGCGTTGTAGGGCAATACACAAGACGGGCGCTACGAAAACTATCTGCTATTTATGACATTCACCAAAATCACCGAATACGAAGGCATCACCGAATACAGACTGAACTCGAACTACCTGAAAGTCCTGCTCGTGCCGCGCCGCGCCGCGCCGGTGGTCGCTTTCATGGTCGTCTACCGCGTCGGCTCGCGCAATGAGGCGGTCGGTTACACCGGCTCGACTCATCTGCTCGAACACATGCTTTTCAAAGGCACGCCGACCTTCAACCGCCGGGCGGGGACGCAGATCGCGGCGGTGCTGCAAAAGCAGGGCGCGGTCTTCAATGCCGATACGTGGAATGACCGGACGCGCTATTACGAGATGCTGCCTTCGGATCAGATTGAACTCGCCGTACACCTGGAGGCCGACCGCATGCGCAATTCGTTCATCGCCGATGAAGACCGGCAGTCGGAGATGACGGTCGTGCGCAATGAACTGGATCGCGGCGAGAACGACCCGGCGCGGATTCTGGATGAACGCGTCTGGGCGATGGCTTTTCGGGAGCATCCTTATCACCACCCGACCATCGGCTGGCGTTCCGATGTCGAAGGCGTGCCGACCGTGCGGCTGAAGGAGTTTTATGACGTTTACTACCACCCGAACAACGCGACGGCGATGGTAGTGGGTGATTTTGAAGATCAGGTGGCGCTTGATCTCGTCGCGAAACACTTCGGGCCGATCCCGGCTTCGCCGCAGCCGATCCCGCCGATGTATACGACTGAGCCGGAGCAGGAGGGCGAGATTCGATTCACGCTGCGGCGCGCCGGGCAGCTCGGCATAGTCGAAATGGGCTGGCACACGCCGGAAGCGAAACACCCGGACAGTGTGGCGCTGGACGTGATGGATCAGATTCTGTCCGCCGGAGTGACTTCGCGCCTGTACCAGGCGCTGGTTGAAAAACAGCTTGCCATCAGCGCCAGCACGCACGCTTATCAGTTTCTCGACCCGGGGTTGTTTACGCTCAGCGTCATGCTGCGTCCGGGCGTGACGCACGAGGACGCCGAAGTCGCCTCGCTCAGGGAGATCAGAAAGCTCAAGACCGAGCTGGTGTCAGAGCGGGAATTGCAGCGGGCGAAGAACATCATCCTCTCGCAGATGATCTACCTGCGCGACAGCCCCTTCGGCGTCGTCAGCGCGCTGGCCGAAGCCGAGGCCGTCGCCGACTGGAAGTTTTACGCCGACCTGCCGAAAAACATCGAAGCCGTGACGGCCGATGACATTCAGCGCGTCGCGCAGAAATATTTCACCACCGACAATCGCACGGTCGGTTGGTTTATTCCGAAGGAAAGTTAGTCGTCCCGGGGCGGCGGACAGTGCCGGCGACGGGCTTTCCGGCATTCAAACAGCCCTTTTGCGGAGACAGCCGCAACACTCTATGACCAACTCATTCTCCACGAGAACCGCACGCTTCACCCTGCCGAACGGCATCACGCTGCTGGTGCTGGAAAATCACGCAAACCCGACCGTGTCGGTTACGGGTTATCTGAAGGCCGGGGCTTTTTTCAATCCGCAGAGCAGGGAAGGTCTGGCCGATCTGACTGCGGCGATGCTCAACAAGGGGACGAAGCGGCGCAGCAAGCTTGAAATCGCCGAGGCGCTGGAATTCGCCGGCGCGCACGTCGGCTTTTCCGCGAACACTTTCACGGTCGGCATAGACGCACAATCACTCAGCCGTGATTTCCCCTTCGTCGTCTCGACGCTGGCCGAGGAATTGCGCGAGCCGGCGTTCCCGACTGATGAACTGAGCAAGCTGAAGCAGCGCACCATCGCGTCAATTCAGCGCAGCCAGGAAAACACCCGCGGTCGCGCGGTCGAGCGCCTGACGCAGATCATCTTCCCGAAATCGAGTCCGTTTTACGAACTGCCCGCCGTCGAAGCCATCAGCCAGGTTGAAAACATTACCGTCGAGGACATCAGGAGGTTTTACAAGGCGCGTTACGGCGCGGCTTCGATGATTCTGTCGGTCGTCGGCGATGTGACGGCCGCCGAAGTTGAAAAGCTCGTGACCGATAATCTGGGGGACTGGCGGGGCGCGCCCGCCCCACAGATCACGGTGAAGGAAACGCCGCTGCAGGCGGAACCGCGACGCGACGTGGTGCCGATGAAAGACAAGGCCAACGTGGATGTCGTGATCGGCCACGCCTCGGGGCTGCGGCGCACGAATCCGGATTACTTGGCGGCGGTGCTGGCGAATCGCGCGCTCGGGCAATCAACAATCTCTTCGCGGCTGGGTCTGAAAGTACGCGATGAGATGGGGCTGACTTACGGCATCAATTCGTACTTCGCCGATTCGGGTCTGGGCGACGGGCCGTACATCATCGGCCTCACCCTGGCGCCTCAGGACATCGAAGTCGGAATCAGGACGACGCTGGAGATCGTCGAAGACTTTGTCGGGGGCGGAATCCGCGAAGACGAATTGCAGGACGAACAGACTTCGATTGTCGGGACGTTCAAAGTCGGGCTGGCGTCGAATTCCGGGATGGCACAGCAACTCGCCAGCTCTGAATTTTACGGCTTGGGCGTCGGCTATCTCGACGAATTCCCCGGGATCATCCGATCCATCACCAAGCCGCAGATAGACGAAGCGATTCGCAAATACATTCACCCCGAAGTCGCCACGACGGTGATCGCGGGGACAATCGAGTAGACCGTGAAAATCGGAGTCCTCCTCTTCAACCTCGGCGGGCCGGAAACACTGGCCGACGTGAAGCCGTTTCTCTACAACCTCTTTTCAGACCCCGAAATCATTCGCCTGCCGGTCAGGGCAATGCAGAAGCCGCTCGCATGGATCATCTCGACGGCGCGGCACAGGAAGTCGGCAGGTTACTACGCGCAGATCGGCGGCGGCTCGCCTCTGCGCCGGATCACGGAAGCGCAGGCGGCGGCGTTGCGTGAAGAGCTTGAGAGGCGCGGCATTGACGCGCGGGTGTATGTCGGGATGCGTTACTGGCACCCGTTCACGAAAGAGGCGCTCGCCGAGATCGAGCGTGACGGGATCACCGACCTCGTCGTGCTGCCGCTCTACCCGCAGTTCTCGGTTTCGACGACCGGGTCGAGTACGAAGGATTTTGTCGCGCTGCTGGACCGGCGCGGCGGGCTGCGGCACATCCGGCGGCGGTACATCACGCGCTGGTACGACAACGAAGCTTACCTCGCCGCGCTCGCGGCGCAGATCGCCGAAGAGGCGCGGAAGTTTCCTGACCCGAATCCGCAGAATATCCACCTCCTCTTCAGCGCGCACAGCGTCCCGCAAAGTTACATCGAACAGGGCGACCCTTACCTGCGCCACATCGAGGAGACAGTCAGGCTGGTCGGCGAAAAGCTGGGCAACTCTTACCCATCGCACCTCAGCTTTCAGAGCAAGGTCGGCCCGGTGAAGTGGCTCGAACCGGCGACCGATCAGAAGATCAGGGAACTGGCGGCTCTGGGCGTGCGGCAGTTGCTGGCGATCCCGATTGCCTTCGTATCAGATCACATCGAGACGCTTTACGAACTCGACATCCTCTACAAAAAGCTCGCCGATGAGGTCGGCATCCCGCATTACGCCCGCGTGCCGGCGCTCAATACGAGACCGGATTTCATCAGGGCGATGGCTGATCTGGCAGGCAGCAGGATCAATTCATAGTCCAACTATGCACCGAATAATTCTGATCATCGTCGCGCTTTGTCTGATGTCCTGCAGCCTGCTCAACAAAAGGCTGATTGAAGTCCCGACCGGATCAATGGCGAACACCATCATTCCGGGCGATAAGCTGCTGATGACGACTGAAGTCGGAACAATCAAACGCGGAGACGTTGTGGTTTTCAAGCTCCCCGCCAATCCTTCGGTGCTGTACACCAAACGAATCATCGGGATGCCGGGAGAAACAATCCGGGTGAAGGACATGAAAGTGTGGATTGATGGGAGGGAGATTCCTGAACGGCGGGTGATGATTGATCTGACTTCTGAACAGACTCCTTACAAGGAGCTTTCTTCGGAAGGCAAAGGAAGCTGGACTGTGTATTATGACCGCCAGACTGATCATAGTGTTGAAATCTCCGGCATGAAATACGCGGCTGGTGAGCCTTTCAAAATTCCCGCCGGCCAATACTTCGTGCTGGGAGATTGTCGTGATAATGCTCTGGACAGCAGATTCTGGGGAACTGTTCCAGCCGCCAACATCGTTGGCAAACCAACCTTGATTTATTCGTCGCTTGATAAATCGGCCAGGCCGCCAAGGGAACGCCCCGAAAGGGCAGGCGTCAAAGTCAAATAGCCTCAGATGTCACTTCATTCAATCATCATCGGCGCCGGCATCTCCGGCCTCGTCGCCGCTTACCACCTGAAAAAACTCGGGCGCGAAGTGTTGCTGATTGAGAGCAGCGACCGCGTCGGCGGGGTGATTCAGAGTCAGGATGCCGAGGGCTTTCTGATCGAACGCGGGCCGAACAGCCTGCGCGGGACGCATGAGTTTCTGGATCTGGCCGAACAACTCGGCCTGATGAATGAGCTGGTCACCGGCGACCCGAAAGCCCCGGCTTATGTTTGCTTCAATGGTAATCTGCATCCCGTACCGATGAGTCCGCCCGCGCTCGTCAGAACGAAACTGATTTCGGGGCGGGCGAAGCTGCGGTTGTTGCGCGAACCGTTCATCAAAGCGCGACGTGATAAGGGCGAAGAGAGTCTGGCTTCGTTTATCAGGCGCAGGCTCGGGCCGGAGCTTCTTGACCGGCTGGTTGCGCCGTTCGTTTCCGGCGTGTACGCGGGCGACCCTGAGCGGATGAGCGTGCAGGCGACTTTCGGGCGGCTGGCGGAATTTGAAGCCGAGGGCGGCAGCATCCTCGGCGGGGCGCTCCGGGCCGCGCGGGCTTCGCGCGAGAAATCGTCCCGGCCAAAGCGCTCGCTGCGCCCATACCGGTTATGTTCATTCCGTGACGGATTGCAAAGACTGCCGGAGGCTCTGGCAAAGGCGCTGGGTGAAAGCCTGATGACCGGGGCGCAGGTCACCGGCATCGGCACGGACGGCGCGTCCGTGAAGTTTGAAGTTTCATTCGAACATCGCGGCGAACGGAAAATTGCCAGGTCTTCGGCGCTGATCGTTGCCGCCCCGGCTGATGCGGCGGCGGGGTTGCTCGGCGAATGCGCGCCTGAAATCGCCGCGCTCGTGGCTGACGTACCGTACACCGCGCTCGTCTCGCTGCCGCTCGGTTATCGCCGGGAGCAACTCGGGCGGCCACTCGACGGCTTCGGCTTTCTGGCGCCGCGCAGTGAGGGGTTGCGGATTCTCGGTTCGATCTGGAATTCGTCGTTGTTTCCTGAGCGCGCGCCGGAAGGCTGGGCGCTGATGAATAATTTCATCGGCGGCGAAACCGACCCGGAGGCCGTCAGCCTGAGCGATGAAGAACTGATCCGCATTGCCCATAACGATCTGAAAAAAGTTCTGGGCGTCACGGGCGAGCCGCGCCGGCTGCCAGTCACGCGCCGGCGGCGCGCGATTCCGCAATACAACCTCGGCCATGCGGCGCGCGTGGCGAAAATCGAAGCGGCTTTGAAAAACAGGCGCGGGTTGTGGCTGGCCGGCAATTACCTGCGCGGGGTTTCGCTCGGCGATTGCATCAGGGAGGCGCGCCGGATTGGCGATGAAGTTGATCGTCACTTATTGCAAAATGCCTGATGTATTCGGCCCTCGGGTGGTCCGAGTCGGCGGAAAAAGTGAGGCGTGTCAGATAATGAAAGCAGCTCTTTCGGGCACACTGACGATCATGCTGGTGGCGGTCGCCGCCAGCGGATGCGGGCAGCAGGTCGCTTCAGCGCCCGCCCCGCCGCAGAAACAGAGTCAGAAAGGGCCACAGGCAAATGGTTCAGCGGAGATGAATGAATCGCACGGAGAGCATGACGGGAAACAGCCGGAGGGTTTTCGCATCCTGGTGAAGAAGGGCGAGCGGAAGCTTTACCTTTACGAAATCCACGGCGGCAGGGGGCGACTGCGCAAGACTTATCAGATCGCGCTCGGCAACAACCCGGCGGGCACGAAGAAGAGACAGGGCGACGGCGCGACGCCCGAGGGCGATTACTACATCACGCACAAAAACCCGAAGAGTAACTACTACCTCTCGCTCGGCCTGAGTTACCCAAACATCACTGATGCCGACGAGGGGTTAAAGAACGGACTGATTACGGCTGAGCAGCACAGGGCCGTCGTGAACGCGATCAGGAACTATGACAAACCGCCGCAGAATACAAAGCTCGGCGGCGACATCTTTATTCACGGCGGCGGCGCGGGCAAAGCGTTCGGCCTGATCCGCGACTGGACACTCGGCTGTGTCGCGCTGGAGAATGAGGACATCAAAGAACTCTTCGACACGGTTCCGGTGAAGACGCAAGTGAAAATTCTGCCGTGACGGGCCGAGGCGATGATTTATGCGGACACTTTATCTTGACTGTTTTGCGGGCGCGAGCGGCGACATGTTCATCGGCGCGCTGCTGGATTGCGGGCTCGATTTCGATCTGCTGAAGCGCGCGCTGTCGTGCCTGGGCGTCAGTGGCTACGAGCTGAGCCTGCAAAGAATGGATCAGAGCGGCATCTCGGCGGCAAAGTTCGATGTCCACCTTCACGAAGAAGCACCGGCGCATCACCATACTCATGCGCACGAACACTCACACACGCACGAGCATCACCATCACCGCGAGCATAACGAACACACAGGGCATCACGGCCACGATCACGCCCACCGTCCGCTCAGTGAAATCAAACGCCTGATCGAAGCTTCGACTCTGAGCGCTCAGGTCAAAGGGCGCGCCCTGACGATTTTTCAGCGCATCGGCGAGGCGGAAGCGAAAATTCACGGCATCCCGGTGGAAGACGTCTACTTTCACGAAGTAGGCGCGATTGATTCCATCATTGACATCACAGGCGCATGCGTCGCGCTGGAGGCTCTGGGCATCGAGCAAATCATCTCCTCGCCACTCCACGTCGGTTCGGGCACGTTCGACTGCGCGCATGGAACTTATCCGGTGCCCGGGCCGGCTACGGCTGAGCTGCTGCGCGGCGTGCCGATTTATTCAGGCGAAATCAAAGGCGAACTGGTGACGCCGACCGGCGCGGCAATCATCTCGACTCTGGCGGCGGAATATGGGCCATTGCCAATGATGCGAGTCGAACGGATCGGCTATGGCGCTGGCACCCGCAAATATCCGAAGTTCCCGAACGTGCTGCGCGCGGTGATTGGCGAGCCGGAAGCGGATGCCGACGCGACGCCGACAACGGTGACGGTGATCGAAGCGAACATTGACGATCTCAACGCTCAGGTCTTCGGCCATCTGATGGAGCAGGCATTGGCGGCGGGCGCGCTCGACATCTTTTACACGCCGGTGCAGATGAAAAAGAACCGTCCCGGGGTGCTGCTGACTCTGCTCTGTAAGTCGGGAGACCGCGCGCGGATGACCGATCTGATTTTTCGTGAGACCACAACGCTCGGCGTGCGTTACCGCGATGAACATCGGGAAATACTCAGGCGTCAGCACGTGACAGTCGAAACCGCTTACGGCCCGGTCAGGATCAAAGTCGCTCACGCGCAGGACGGCCGCGTGATCAATTACGCGCCGGAGTTTGACGACTGTCACGCGGCGGCGCAACTTCATCGCGTTGCCGTGCGTGAAGTGCAGATGGCGGCGCTGACGGCATATGGCCTGAGAGCGCAGGGATGAATCGGTTGTGGTTGTGTTCAGGCGGCGCAGAAGGTGACAGGAGTTCTTACCAGTGCCCGGCTGCCGACTTCAGCATTCAGAATTCCTTTATGCCGACTGTTTTTTCGCACGCCGTTTTTGCCGTCTCAATGGGGTCAGCATTCACGACGCTGCCTGCACGTGTCGCCGACATTCCGGCGCGTTTCTGGATACTGACGGCCCTGTGCGCGGCTTTGCCGGATATGGATGTCATCGGATTTGCGTTCGGGATTCGGTACGGCGATGTGCTGGGGCATCGGGGATTGTCGCATTCCATGCTGGTTGCTTTGCTGCTCAGTTGGGTCGTCGTGGCCGTCTGTTTCAAAGGGCAGATGCCGGGCATTAGAAGAGCCACGCTGATTTTTTACTTTTTCGTGGTCACGATTTCGCATGCCTGTCTCGACGCATTGACCAACGGAGGGCTGGGCGTAGCCTTTTTCGCCCCGTTTGACAACACGCGATACTTCTTTCCGTGGACGCCGATTCAGGTTTCGCCCATCGGGGCGTCATTCTTCACCGCCCGCGGGGTCGCCGTGCTGGTGAATGAACTGGGCTGGGTCTGGATTCCTTCGCTGGCCATCATAATGATCTGCCAAGTGTGGGGGAGACTGACGATAAAACCCGAAACGGGGTAAAGTGATGGCGACCGGCGCGCGCCGGATTATTGACAGAATGGTTCGTTGAAAGCTGTGAATTGATTAGGTTATGATCCGTCACGCAGGCGGATTGAAACCCTGATGCCCAAGGGGGGAGAGGCCATCGAGGCAGAAGCAGAGTCAGATTGACTGAACTGGCGCTCGCCGGGAGGACGAACACCGGGAATATCCGGTTTGGATTGTAGGACGGTAAGCGGCGGGCGCGCTTGCAGCAATCAGGACAACCGGACGCGAACTTTGACAATCTAATTGGCCGCATTCGTGAAAGATACCGGGAGAACCTGGAAGGCAGGGTCTTTTGGTATTGATAATACTGCACAGCAGCAGGTTTCCGGCTGTGGGCAATTCTGGCAGAGCGGTTATCGTCACGGGGCAATTAGGAGGCGAAGCTCATGGCAAATCAGATCGGACAAAAAACAGCAGCATATCTCAATCCTGATCTCAAAAGCCCGGCGGCTCAGGAGTTCGAAGACAAGCTGATGGCGCGCATCGTCGGGCAGGAGCGCGCGGTGCGGCGGCTGACGAACATCTACCAGATTTATCTGGCCGGGTTGGCACATCCGGGCCGCCCCGTAGGGACGCTGCTTTTCCTCGGGCCGACCGGCTCGGGCAAGACGCGCGTCGTCGAAGCCGCCTCCGAAGTCCTGTTCGGTGACCCCAATCTGGTCACCAAGATTGACTGTGCCGAATTCCAGCACTCGCACGAAATTGCCAAACTGATCGGCTCGCCCCCGGGTTACCTCGGCCACCGCGAAACCTCGCCGATGCTGACGCAGGAAAACCTCGACCGCTCGCACAACGAAACGCTGAAGCTGTCGCTGGTGTTGTTCGACGAGATTGAGAAGGCGTCGGATGCGCTCTGGCAGCTGCTGCTCGGCATCCTCGACAAGGCGACGCTCACGCTCGGCGACAACCGCCGCGTGGATTTTTCGAGTTCAATCGTCATCCTGACCTCCAACCTCGGCGCGCGCGAGATGAGCGACATGATCTCCGGCGGGATGGGCTTCGCGCCGAAGCCGGGCATGATTGACAACGAGGTTGATCAGAAGATTTATCGGACGGCGCTCGACGCGGCGCGGCGTAAATTCTCGCCCGAGTTCATGAACCGCATTGACAAGGTGGTCGTCTTCCGCAGCCTGCGCGATTCGCACCTGCGTGAGATTCTCGAAATCGAACTGGGCGCCGTGCAGGAGCGCATCACGCGCGGTTCGGGTGATAAGTTTATCTTCAGATGCACGGACGCCGCGAAGCAGTTCCTGCTCGACGAGGGCATTGACTTCAAATACGGCGCGCGCCATCTGAAGCGAGCCATCGAACGCTTCCTCGTCTTCCCGCTCTCGAATCTGGTGGCGACCGATCAGGTGGGGATGGGCGATCTGCTGATCGTGGATTACTCGCCCGAAATCGGCAAGCTGGTCTTCTCGAAGGAAGCCGGCGGCGCGCTGGTCGTCGAGGCTGATGGCGCGGCGGCTGAGGCTGCGCACGCCTCGGAAGTCCTGAGCAGCGGCAACGCGGCAATGATTACGCCGGAAGCGCAGCCCGCCCCGGCCAGAGCCAGGGATCGTCAGAAGTAAAAAAGCTGAAAGTGAAAAGCCGAAAGGTGCCGAGTGAGAGGGGAGCTTTTTACTCGGCACTTTTTATTTCCTGCCCGGCCTTTTCCTCCACCTCAATCTCCATCCGCAGCAGCGCCGCGCTCAGAGTTTTACCCTGAGCGTCGGTTTTGAGTGACACCGTGCCGCCGCCGCCAAGGCTGTGGTGCAACAGGAAGTTGAGCGCGCCCAGATTGGGCAGTTCGTAGCGTTCGACTTCGCCTTTGCAGATCCCGGCGAAATGACGCTTGACGCGCTCGGCGGTGACTTCCCTGACGAGGATCGGGTAATACTCCGGCCTGAGTGCGATCAGCCCGATGTTGGCCGTGTCGCCTTTGTCGCCGGAGCGGGCATGCGCGATTTTCCGAAGCTGAACTTTCATAACTTTGACCCCGGAGGGCCTTACCTGATTCGATAGCTTTTGCTTTTCTGTGTCCTTGCGTTGGTCACCGTGAAAGTGCGTTTGGCATCATCCACCGAGACCGTGATCAGGTGTGCCTCATCAGGCTGCTCGTCGAGGTTGGCGATGAATTCGGCGGTCGTATTCTGTTCTTCGGTCGTGGTGACGTTGCGATGCAGCTGGTAGAGGTCTTTCAGCGAAGAGAGTTCGCGCAGCGCTTTCACCGTGTCAGGGTGCCCGCCCTTGCGCGGGCCGTTGTTCATAATCGCCACGGTCGGCCTCACGCTGCGCAACAAGACCAGATTGTTACTGGTGTTCAGGCCGTGATGTGTGACCTGGTAGAGGTCAACCTCGCCGATCTGATTGGCCGGGCAGACCAGTTTCTCCTCAATGTTCCAGGTCAGGTCGCCGCAGTCGAGGAACTCAAAATCGCCGAACCGGAGCAGCAGCACGACGCTGCGCGCGTTGTCCGACTTGTCTTCGGGCATCGGCCTGGCGGCCACGCACTGGGAGTTGGGCGGGCCTTTGCCGGCCGGAACTTCGCCATTCGCCGCGAGGCAGCGCAGACGCACCAGAGGAGTTCCTTTCGCTTCGCGCAGTTTGATCGTGTCGCCGGGCCTGAGCGTGATCGTCTTATCCCCGGCCGCCGCCCGGTAGGCCGAATATCTGGTCGCAAAATCCTTATCCTCGGCCAGTGATGTCATCGGGCCGTGGTCGTAAAAGTGGTTGATCTTCACGAGCCGTGCCAGTTCGGGGATGCCGCCGTAATGATCCGTGTGGTAATGCGTCATAATCAGATGATCAATCTCAGTGATCCCGGCCTGCCGCATCGCCTGCTGAATGCGCTTCGCGTCGCGGCCTTCAAAGCCGGGCCACCCCGCGTCAACCAGAATCGATTCGCCCGCCGGGGTGACAATCAGTGTGGCGGCGCCGCCCTCCACGTCCACGTAATAAATATCCAGCGTTTGTCGCGCCGGGGCCGAGTCCCCGCCCGGTGAGACCCCGGCCGCGCTCAGCGCCAGAACCAGAGCAGACAACAGACAGAGTTTTCGCATGCGCTTCTCCTGACGGACAGGGCGCGATTCGGCGAATCACGCCTGCTCACGCTAATAATTTTTGATTGACCCGGCACGATTCGGCGAACCGCGCCACTTCGGAACGACCCGGGAAGATCATATGCGCCGAATGGGGCTAAGGCAATGACCGCGGTAAAAGGCGGAATAAAGCTCTGGCCCGCCGCGGGCCTTTTGCTATAATGCCAGCGCATTTCCGACAGTTCAGGGGATTTTCGATGACAGGCAGTGTGATTCCGGGAAGACAGATCAGATTGCGCGATTACCGCTATCCGGGCGAGGTATTGTCGCTCGTGCTGACGTTCGTCATTATCGCGGTGCTGTACGCGCTGGCCGTGCGCTTCTTCCCGAGCAGCTCGACGCGGGCGATGCAGATCCTGATAGTCACCGTGGCGGCGCTCATCGTTTACATCGTCACGGTCGTCGTGCAGCAGCGCTCGGTCATCGGCACGATGGTGCGCGTCAGCCCGCGGCAGTTCCCGGAGCTGTACGGACTGGCCACCGTTGCCGCCGAGCGTTTGTGCGCCCCGCTGGTCCCGGTCTATGTCCGGCGTTCCTCCGAGCAGCAGATTTACCCGCTGGGATTTCTCAGGCGGACGCTGATCGTGATCACGTCCTCGATGGTTGACCAGATGCCGAAGGACAACCTGCAATTTTTCATCGGGCGCGAGATCGGCCACATCCAGGCCGGTCACACGTGGCTGCGGACGATGCTCAAACCGGTCGGCTCCGAAGTCCCGGTGATCGGCAAGCTGCTCAACAGCGTCATTTTCGGCGACTGGATCAATCGGGCCGAATACACCGCCGACCGCGCCGGATTCATCGCCTGCGCTTCACTGACCACGGCGGTCACTGGAATGCTGCGTTACGGCGTCGGCATCAGCCTGTTTCAGCAACTCGACATCCGCGAATTCCTCGGGCAGATCAATGAAGTGCGCAACGTCGGCGGGCTTGTGACTGACATCATTGCCGATCAGCCTTACCTGACCGAACGGGTGCGGCGGCTCGTCCGCTTTGCCCTGTCTGCCGACTTCACTTCGGTGACGCAGGAGGAACGCAGGCACACGCAGATTCTCAACGACCTGCCGCAGAACTACATCAACACCGGCCCGTTCCGGGTCAAAGCCCAGCAGACCACCCCGCTGGCCAATCGGGTCGTTGGCGCTGATGCGGCAGTGAGCCCCGTTCCCGCCGGCAACAAAACCACCGCCACAACGGTCGAGGTGGATCAGGTGAAAGCTGCGGCGAACGCGCCCGACACCTTGCCGGATGAAGAAAACGACAATTCGCCTGACCCGCGCCTGCTGCTGCTTTCAGTCGGCACGAACGCCCCCCACATCCTGCGCCGCCGCCAGACCCGCATCGGGCGCAATCTCGATAACGACATCGTCGTGGACAGTGACCGGGCCAGCCGTTACCACGCCGAGATCGTGCGCGAAGGCGAGGGCTTCATGCTGCTTGACAAGGGGAGCCGCAATGGCGTCTGGCTCAACGGCAGCCGGATTGTGATTTCGGCGAGGATCAAGCCGGGCGACCACCTGCGCATCGGCAAACATGAATTTACTTTCGTGATTCAGGATCAACCCATTAACCAGCCCCGCGCTTAGGAGAAAGCCCACGGATATGAGTACACCGATGATGAAACCCAGGCTGCTTCCGCCCGTCGAGCCTCAGCACCCGCAGCACGAGGCGGAGGGCCTCGGGGACGACTTCGAAGAGCGCATCAACGAGATGGTCACCGAAAGCTTCGACGTCAAGTGCCGCTTCTTCGGCTTCGCCGCGCCCGAGATCGCCCGCGCCGCGCGGATGATCATCCAGTCAATGCGCGCGGGCGGCAAGCTGCTGATCTTCGGCAACGGCGGCTCGGCGGCTGACGCCCAGCACATCGCGGCGGAACTGGCCTTCAAGATGGACCGCAACCGCCCGGCGCTGCCCGCGATTGCGCTGACCACTGACACCTCACTGCTGACCGCGATCAGCAACGACAGCTCCTTCCAGTATGTTTTTTCCAGACAGATCGCCGCGCTCGGTCGCGCCGGGGATGTCGCGCTCGGCATTTCAACGAGCGGCAATTCGCCGAACGTGGTCGAGGGTATCCGGCAGGCGCGCCGCATGGGGATCGGCACCATCGGGCTGCTCGGCGGCGACGAAGGCGGGCGCGCCGCGTCACTGGTTGACCTGCCGCTCATCGTGCCCACGCGCAACACCCCGCGGGTTCAGGAAGTCCACATCGAGGTCGGCCATATCCTCTGCCAGTTGATCGAGGATGCGATGTTCCCACAGTAAAGTGCCCCGGTTCGGAAGTGATTATGAAAGACCTTGTGACGGCTTTTTGCCTGATTTTGCTGGCGGTACTCTGCCGTGTTTCAGTTAATGCCCAGGATGAACCGCCACCTCCCCCGCCCGCGCCGGCACCAAAATATTCCCTGTCTGACTGGAAAGAGTTTGTTTCCGCCGAGGGTCATTTCTCAGTACTTTTCCCGGTTAAACCTGAGGAACAATCCGGGAAGATGAGTACCCCGTCCGGGGAAGCCAACTACCATTCATTCAGGGTTAACACAATGGATGGAAGTTACCAGATCACCTATGTTGACCTGCCATCTGCAGAAGCGACTCCGGAAAGGCTCAGAGTGGGAATTGAGACACTGAAGTCTTCGTTGAAGAAACAAGCGACGATCAAAATGCTGGGCGAGAATGAAATCATCCTCAATGAGCATCCCGGAATTGAGTTAAGGTTTGAAGCAATGAGCGGGATGATGACCGTCTGGTTATGATGTACCCCGAATTTCAGACCACGGTTTAAGATGTAAAATCGCTGCTGCCCACCCCGGAGGAACAAATGAAGAAGCAGCGGAAAACCTGGAGCGCTGATCTCAAAGCGAAGAT